>JAEEGJ010003669.1_pt1 | contig 56769 bp, 45 predicted proteins | sample 8958761 | NCBI WGS metagenome assembly JAEEGJ01 (sample SAMN16246546, study PRJNA631951) | gut metagenome | biome: gut microbiome; feature: rumen; material: RS-attached | host: Bos | place: Iran: Karaj | collected 2018-10
TAATTGGCTGGTTGCTGACAATCGTCACGTTCGCTTCTGAGCCTGACAACAAGCCAAAGAGCGTGTTGCCGGTACAGGAGAAGGTGTACCTGCACTTCGACAATAACTGCTACTTTCTTGGCGATACCATTTGGTACAAAGCCTACGTGGTGTTGGCTGACGACAACAGTCCTGAACCGCTGAGCCGAATCCTGTATGTGGAGCTGCTGAATGAACAGGGTTATTTGATGGAGCGTCAGCAGCTGGTAATCAACCAACAGGGACAGGCAGACGGGTGCTTTGCGATTTGTGATACGCTGTTTTCCGGTTTCTATGAAGTGCGTGCCTATACCAAGTGGATGCTGAACTTCGGTTATGAGCCTTGCGAATCGTGGCATCAGGATTCCTGGATACAATTTGACGAAGAACAAGGATTGATGCCTTGGAGAATGGAAGACAGCAAACCTGCCATCCCTGTACTTAAATGGTTGGCTGGCTCGAAAGTAACAGCTACCATAAAAATAAATACTATGAAAAATCCCCCAGATTCCCTAATACAAGATCTTCGTTATTGCAACCTCCCATTCGCATTAGGAGCTCCCGACTATGTCATCACTAGCGATACGGAGTACAATCTGGGGTTTACGATTGATTCGCTGGCACCCAAGAAAAACTATCGCGATTATCACAATCTGTTCTCAAGAGTCCTTCCTGTCTATAGCCGTCCTGATACTGCATCAAACTACATGCGCAAGATTATGCCGACAAAGATAACCGTAGGCGACTATCAGGTGAAATGGAAAACTCCAGAGTTCGATGTGAAGTTCTACCCCGAAGGTGGCTATTTGTTAGCAGGGCATAAATGCAGAATAGCTTGGGAGGCAATGAATCAGCAGCTGGAGCGTCTTAACGTGAGCGGAGTATTGCTCGAAGACGGTGAGCCAATCGACTCTGTCCGTCCTATCCATGCAGGACGAGGACTGATTACACTGAATGTGAAGCACGGCAGGAAATACAAGGTGCGCTTCGAGTTCGGTAAGGAAAAGTTCACCTTCGACCTTCCCAAGGCGTTCGAACAGGGAGTTGCACTACATGTCAGTCAGGACAGCGATGCGGTGAAGTTCCATGTCGGACGCGAGTTCACAAAGCAAACTCCACTTGCGCTTAAGGTGTTCTGCCGGGGAAAACGTCTGGCGTCCTTTGAGTTGAAAGGGAAGGGAAGTCTAGAAGAAGTGATGTATATGGAAGACCTGAACGAAGGTGTCCACCAAGTCGTTGTCTGTGACACATCAGGTAATGTATTTGCCGACCGTCTGTTCTTTGTCAACAAATGCTACGAGTCGAAGGCAAAAGTGATGGTGGGAGGCATTGCAAATCGTCCTTACCGTCCTTTGGAGAAGATTCGCCTGAACCTGATTGCTACAGACCCGAAAGGAAGCCCACTGAAGAACCAGACCTTCTCCGTGTCTGTGAGAGATGAAGCCCAGCTCGACCCGACATTCGCAACAGGTAACATCCTTACTAACCTGCTGTTGGAATCCGACCTGAAAGGCTTCGTGGAGAATCCGGACTATTACTTCGAGGCAGACGACGAGAAACACCGTCAGGCACTTGACGTGCTGATGCTGGTGCAGGGCTGGCGACGCTATGATTGGAAAAATATAGAGAGGCCTGAGACCTTTGCGGTGGACTATCTGCCCGAACAGAAGATGGTCATCTATGGTGATGCCTATCCTTTACGAAAAGAGTTGAAAGACCTATTCAGGAAAGAGAAGCGGAAGATACAGATATCGTGCTCTATTCTCAACCTTAATGATGATTTGAAGGAAGGCGACTACTATAGTTTCAAAGGAGCAGTGGAGGCAGACTCGTCAGGACATTTCCAAATCGCATACGACCCGTTCTATGGGAATGTACGCCTGTCTCTTCGTGCGAACTATGTAGACAGCAAAGCTCAGCAAAACGAGTACCTTCAGACTCATGACCCAAAGATATTCGTGAGAAAACAATACTTCTATCCACAATCCTTGAAGGCATACAGTTGGTATGAGATGCACCAGCCGGAAATCATTAAGGAGAAGCAGCTGACTTGGGAAGACTATCAGGAAGATATCTACGCATCGGAGTGGATACCGCAGGTGAATATCAAATCCAAGAAGCGCCCGCATGCCAAGCTGCAGAAGGACAAGCCTGTAGCACAGCTGAATTTCCAGGACTTTGTGAACGACTTGTGGGACCAAGGTTTCTACAATCCGTATTACTTGTTAAACTATAAGGAGTTTGTACTAAGGGATTCATTTGCTCACTCTAATCTTGTACTGCTCGACTCGTATGTCCGCCACATGTACAGACCTTCAGTGAACAATCATGAGTCACATCATTTCAGTATCAACTGGAACAAGAACGACTTCTGGGACCGGGTCATGCTCATACAATATCTGCCAGCACTCGATCGCGTCTATGTTGTCAGCGATGCGCCACGGCGTCCCGTTCCATACGAACACATGCATCAGGATAGAATAGCAGATAAACAAACTGGAGCCATAACAACTGCTATCGATTCCTATATTAATATCATTACCCTTCCAGAGGACAAGACCCGCCTTATGATAGGCCGTGAGTACAACTTCCAAGGATTTACCCGTCCGGTAGAGTACTATAACCCCGACTACAGCAAAGCCAAACTCCCTGAGATAAAGGACTATCGCCGCACCCTCTACTGGAACCCGAACGTCACCACAGACAACTTCGGCCAGGCCAGCATCGAGTTCTACAACAACTCTGTGTGCAACATCATCGACGTGTCGGCAGAGGGTATCACAAGATACGGGCAGTTCTTGGTGAATGAATAGAGATTGATTCTAAAACAAAACGAAGCCATTAAGGGTACACTTTGCAACCATTAAGGGTACACTTTGCAACCATTAAGGGTAACAAAAATTCCCCTTAAGGGAACTTTGCCTCGCTCTTATTCTCCAGGTCAAAAGCCCCTTCAAACTCCTATTCCATTCCTAATCCTCCTCTAACGGTGCAGACTGAGGAAGTTTGGGAAGTGAATGTGCAAAGTTCGTAGGGGAAGGAAAGAAATGGGTGTTTTTTGTGTTAAATACATGAGTTTTTTTGTTTATAACAAAATAAATCTTTAACTTTGCAAGAAATTAAGCAAATCCAAATACAATTTATAAACTACTTTTAGTATGAAACGATTATTACCTATCCGAATCATGATGAGCGGTCTGCTACTTTCCCTCATCGCCTTGGCAGCCAATGCACAGCTGTCGAAAAATCCTGACAAGTTTTTAGGAAACATCACGACACGTTACAATGTAGATTACGGTAACGAGAAGTACTACACCTTGTGGAATCAGATTACCTGTGAAAACGAATCGAAGTGGGGTTCGGTCGAAGGAAACCGCGGCAGCTTCAACTGGGGATGCGACAATGCCTTCAACTATGCGAAGAACCACAATTTCCCATTCAAGTTCCACGCCCTTATCTGGGGTGCCCAGTATCCTAACTGGCTTCCTAACCTCTCCCCCTCTGAGCGTTACCAAGCCATCATCAAGTGGCTGGATGCCATCAAGAAGAAATATCCGAAACTCGATATGATTGACGTAGTCAATGAAGCAATTGGTATGCACCAGCAGGGTAACCCGATGATGAGAGAATCGTTGGGCGGCGAGGGTGTGACGGGCTACGACTGGCTCATCCGTGCGTTCGAGTTGGCTTATGAGCGCTGGCCAGATGCCATCCTCATCTACAACGACTACAACACTTTCCAATGGGATACCGACAACTATATCAAACTTGTGCAGACCCTGCGTAATGCCGGAGCACCTATCGATGCATACGGATGTCAGTCGCACGACGTGACGGATATCAGCGCCAGCGGACTAAGGAACGCTATGTCGAAGATTCAGAATGCGCTGAAGATGCCGATGTATATCACAGAGTTGGATATCGACAAGGCAGACGACAACCAGCAGAAGACTCAATACCAGAATATATTCCCGATGATGTGGGAGGCAGACTACTGCGCAGGTGTCACCCTATGGGGGTACATTCACGGAGCCACATGGGTTGACAACTCGGGTCTGATCAAGAACAATCAGGACCGCCCTGCTATGACCTGGCTGCGTGACTATATGAAAACTGAAAAGGCCATCAATGCCAAGAGTCCGTTCCCTGGCATGAAGAAGGAAGCATCGCTCTACGTGAAGGCTGCTGGATGGAACGTGGCACGCAACGACTCCATACCTATTAATATACGCTTGAAAATGCGCACTAAGACGGTTGACCACGTGGACCTCTATGTGAAGAACAAGCTCTATGCCACCCTAACCGAAGAACCTTACGTAGTTTACTACAAACCAACAACTCAAGGCGCATACGACCTCAAGGCTGTCGTTACGACGACTGACAGCTGCACCTACGAGCGACTGGCACTCTTCAACACGCTGAGCAACACACGCAACCCATACAACAAGAACATGGTTTTGCCAGGCATCATCGAGGCAGAAGACTTCGACATAGGTGCTGATGGACTGACCTATCACGACTCAGACACCCGCAACGATGGTGTTCGCACCTATCGTACCAACGGTGGTGGTGTGGACCTCCTGAAAGTCGATACCGCCTATGTGGTAGGCCATACGGTAGCAGGCGAATGGGTGGAATATACGGTTAATGTAGAAGAGGAAGGTCTTTACAACTTCGACGCCACCGTATCGGCAGGAGCTTTCGGGGCATCGTTCCAGCTGGCACTCAGCAACTACGACCTACAGACTCCGCTCTCGAACGTCATCCCTGTTCCTTGCTATGAGCTGGGCGACTGGGACACCTTCACCACCGTACGCGGACGTATGCTCCTTCCGCTCGCTGCCGGCAAGCAGAAGATACGTCTTAACATCACAGGCGGACAGTGTCACATCGACAAGATTGCCTTTCACCGTGTTGACGTGAACGAGCAGATAAAGTTCACCGTACGTGCTACTCCTACCAGCCCGACGGTTGACAACAAGGTCACCATCAAGGCATCAACTACCTATACTGGCACTATCGCAGCCGTACACTTCTACGACAACGGTGAGCTGATTCAGACCTGCACAGAGGCACCCTACGACATTGAGTTCTATCCTTCCTACCGCGGTTCGCACATCATCACAGCCATCGCTGTAGATGAAGCCGGACTCGAATCGAAAGAGGCAACTGTCACCATCAACGTCAAAGCCAAGCGAGTACCGTTCAAGGAGGTCAGCGTGCCAGGCATCATCGAGGCAGAAGACTTTGATAAGGGTGGCGAAGGATTCACATTCCATGACTCCGACGATAAAGACCAAGGCTCGCATAGGTATCGCCTCGATAACGAGGGTCTCGACATCATCACAGGCAACAAGGGTTATGTGGTAGGCAACACAGCTGAAGGAGAATGGATGGACTATAGCGTCACCGTGACCGAAACCGCAAGATTCTCTTTCAAGGCTACCGTAGCATCAGCCGTCGAAACCGCCAAGTTCACCATCAGCATGGTCCGCGGAACGACTTCCTACTTATTGGCAACCGTTACGGTACCAAAGACAGGCAGCACCACCTACAAAGAAATCGAAGGCACCTTCCAGCGTACACTCGCAGCTGGTAACAGCATTCTTCGCATCAGCATCACAGGTGCACAGTGCAACATTGACCGCTTCGAGATTATCGGCTCTGATACAGCCATCAATGGTGTAGAAAACGACGATGCAGCCAACCATCAGATATTCAACATCAGAGGTCAGCGTCAGCAGAATCTGCAGCGTGGCATCAATATTGTAGACGGTAAGAAAGTATTTGTAAGATAATCATGCGACTGTTTCACACTTTCATCCTTGGAGCCATAGGTGTCGTGACTGCAAACGCACAGGGAGACCAGCAAAGGCCGCCTGACTGAGGACATCAACATAGATGTGGCAGCAGGACGGCTGTCGAGCCTCACTTCGTACAGCTACAAGCAAGCCGACAACTGGCAGGTAAACCACTATCAGGCATTTGACGAGGACGGCACAGAGGTGCTGAAACTCACAGGACGCCCCATGTCGATGGGATTCAAAAGTCATAATGTGACTGAAAAGGTAGGCTGGACATTCTCTGACAAGTTCGACATCTATGCCGACGGAGACTATTACACGAACACGACCTGCCGTCCTCAAGATGCTACCTACTTCACCCAGAAGTCGGCAAAAGACGCAAGCGGAGCAAAGACGTTCAGCTACACCAGCAAGAAGGCATATACGTATGACATCCTGCATGAGTCGTACCACTATGGGGCAGGTGCCCGATGGGTGCCGAACTCCAAAACGCACATCTATCTCGACCTCTATAGCGACAACTTCACCTCGAAGTACGATTATTGGCAGACAGCCGACAAGGAAAGCTATGAGGAAGTGCGAAAACGTACACATTATTTTAACGAATCACTGAAGGGCATCTTCCGCCTGACCGACTGGAACAAGCTGTCAGCAGGCATCGAGCTGGAACAATCATCGCTCGACAGTCACAGCGACAACATCGACGGCCGACACACTAGATCCTCTCTGCCCTATGGACATCAACCTCTCTTCTTCCCTCTGCTACCAAAGCAGTACCGCTCAGCTAACCCAGTATTAATGAGGTATCATCGAAGACCCTATTACGCCTCGCCAGATGCTCGGTAGTTGCTCGGTGTGTGCTCGGCACTCCGGCACTTTTCTCGCTGTTTTGACACTACAAAGGTACGAAATATAAATGAAATATGCAAACATTTTAGCAACTATTTTACATATAAAACAAAAATAATTATATAATCATATCATTTGCAATGTTGATATTACAATTATACACTTTGGACATTTTGGACATTTGACATTTGACATTTTGACATCTTGGTTTTTATAAAAAATCGAAGGAAGAAAAATTAATATATAATATATATTATTACAGCATTCTCTCCTTCTCCATTCCTTACAGAAAAACTGCGAAATTGTAAATGTCAAATGTCCAAATTGTCCAAACTGCACCTTTTTTCATTATACATTATACATTAACAAAATACGCCTCGGAATTGCGCCATCATTCAGCGTTATCCTTGATGCCAGGTCACCTAAAAAACACATAGAATTGCATCTTTTTTTCGTTTTATTTGTTTTTTTATTTGATTAGGGCAGATTTGCAAAGTAGAGTTTACAACGCACGAATTTTTTTGTGTATATAGAAACTATACACTTTTGTGGTGATTACAATGACTATAAGTTATTACTGTTTACCTGCGAAGCCAGTCATAAATCAGAAAAGAGCCGAGACTGAGTCCCGACTCTTATGTTGTATGTGACGAATTCGATTTTGCTAATCAATTGATTCGCCCAGGAAGGTGTATTCGAAATTATTGCTCTTGGCAGATGGGTACTGGCTGCGGGGGTCGACATCCTGACGGTTGCGGAGATGCTCCACGACGCGTTCGTAGCAATCAAGCGGGCTTTGTGCCTTGAGCTTGGCGCGGAATCGGGTGTCGAGATACTGGAACTTGTTGGTGTCCTTGATGGGCACTACTCGTTTGAATGTGAGAACGGCATCGTACCAACCGGGATTTGCTTCTGCCATGAGTTCGAGTACGGACTTCTTCTTCTCGGGCTGATAGGTGCCAGCTGCCTTCTGCTCGTTACGGATACGTTCTATTTCCTTGAATTCCTCGAGGGTGGCTGCTTCGGTCTTGAGGAAGAGTACATAGTTCGAATAGCCCACCTTGAGTCTGTAGGGATAGAGGTTGTTGGATGAATAGAAACCACTAACGCGGTTGATGACTTCGCCTGTGAGTTTCAGGTCCTTGATGGTTTCAAGGAATGCGACAGCCTCGTCCATGTTGGTTGCCACTGTGTCTTGGTCAAAATAGCGAATGTATAGGTTCATAATAAATAGTTTTTATGGAGTAAAGAAGTTAACGGTCTTTTGGATGAAAAGGAGTTAAAGACGGTATCTTCGACAACTCCATTCATAAATACGATTGCAAAGTTAGCAAAAAAAATGTATATTGACCACCAGAACTTAACATTTTTTGCAAAAAAACTGCTTTTATATTTTCTCGTCCTTGGAAATACGCGTTTAAGCCGGACAAAAATCATGTTTGTTTGAATGATTGAGGTGTAGCATTTTGCGTATTAACTTTTTCCTTCAATCTGCATTCGTATACGCCACTCTTTGGGATAGAGGTTGTTGGCGCGCGAGCCGATGTTCTTGACGGGTCCGAGGGGGAGCTGCTGATGGGTGACGGTCACGATGCCTCGGGGGGTATCGGGCGGCAATGTGAGGGCTTCGCCCCGCAGGTATCGGAGGGCAGTTTCGTGGTCGAGGTCGACAGAAGCAACCGAGGGCTGCTGTACATCGAGCGGATCGGTAAGGATGCGGAGTTGACGGAGCTGCTTGTCGGTGAGGGGGCTGGCTGTATGGCGCACGGAGGGGTCGGCATCTCCGTGTTTGCGGAGGATGGCACAGAAGAAGCCTTCGCCCTGGATGTGATGGGGGAAGAAATGACAGCAGTCGAACGGGTCGTCAAGCAGATTGCCGACCACGTTCCAGTCGGGATGCGCACGGCATGGCAGGATGTCGGCTCCCAGTTCGTCGCGAATCCAGCGGACGTTTTCCTCGTCTTCGCGGGTGTTGTAGGTACAGGTGCTGTAGATCATCAGTCCACCTGGACGGAGACAGTCCCAGATGGTTGCCACGATATTACGCTGCCGTTCGGCACACTGCTCCACATTCTGCAAGGACCAGTCGCGCACGGCTCCTTCATCCTTGCGAAACATCCCTTCGCCCGAGCAGGGCACATCGCAGAGGATGAGGTCGAAGACATTGTGCATGCGACGGAAATCCTCGGGGCGGTTGTTGGTGACCAGCACATTGCCCCCACCCCACTTGCTGATGTTCTCACGCAGAATCCATGCCCGCTTTGGCATGATTTCGTTGGCGATGAGGGTGGAACCTGCTGAGAGACATGACTGCAACAGTGTGGATTTTCCGCCTGGAGCAGCGCAGAGGTCGAGTGCCGAAACATCGGTACTCCCTACATACTCGCGTAGGAGATGGGCTATGAACATCGACGATGCTTCCTGCACATAGTATGCTCCTGCATGGAACAGGGGGTCGAGGGTGAACGTAGGGCGACTGGACAGATAGACGCCCTCTGCACACCAAGGCACCTGCTCTGCCTGTGCATACCCAAGCATAGCAAGATCGGCTTTCGCGGGATTGATGCGGATGGTGGTAGGACTAGGACGGTCGATAGCCGCAAGCAGCTGCTGCAATTCGTCGGGTCCGAGTATGTCCTGCATCTGACGGATGAAATCCTGTGGTAGTATCATTTCTAACGTTTTATTGGATGCAAAGATAGGAAAAAATAATGTAAAATGTAGAATGTAGAATGTAAAAATGAAGAATTTGGTAAATAGAAAACAGCTAAATCGTAAATAATTTGTAATTTTGCAGTTCAAACATAATAATTGCTTACACAATGATTACTTTTGTGTTGAGCCTTGCGGCTCTCGTTTGCGGCTATTTCCTGTATGGCCGATTTGTAGAGAAAGTGTTTAGACCTGACGACAGACCGACTCCGGCTATTGCCAAGGCTGATGGTGTGGACTTCATGGTGCTTCCTTCGTGGAAGATTTTCATGATTCAGTTCCTGAACATTGCGGGTACGGGTCCGATATTCGGTGCCATCATGGGTGCGAAGTTCGGTCCTTCGGCTTATTTATGGATTGTACTGGGATGCATCTTTGCCGGTGCTACGCACGATTATCTGAGCGGTATGCTGTCGATCAGGAACGGAGGAGCAAACCTGCCTGAGATTATCGGTAAGTATCTGGGTAATGCGCCCAAGCAGGTGATGCTGATTTTCTCTGTGTTCCTGCTGATGATGGTGGGTGCTGTGTTTGTATACAGTCCTGCCTCGTTGCTTCAGAAGTTGTGTATGGACACAGCTCCGAGCGTAGAGATGCTGGGCAACAGCACGTTCTGGATTATCATCATCTTTGTGTATTACATCATCGCGACAATGATGCCTATCGACAAGATTATCGGTAAGATCTATCCGCTGTTTGCCTTCTCTCTGTTGTTTATGGCTGGTGCGCTGTTAGTGATGCTGTTTGTGAAACAACCCACGATTCCTGAATTATGGGAAGGCGTAGGTGAAGCATCGCTCACAACGAAGAATATATTCCCCTGTCTGTTTATCACGATTGCGTGTGGAGCCATCAGTGGTTTCCACGCTACCCAGAGTCCTCTGATGGCACGATGCATGAAGAGCGAAAAGATGGGACGTCCTATCTTCTACGGCGCGATGATTACGGAGGGTCTGGTGGCACTGATATGGGCTACGGTAGCAATGTATTTCTTCTACAACGAACCGACTCCAGGCTATCAGGAACTGGCAGGTGGTGAGGATGTTATCAGTAAGGCTCCTGGCATCGTGAATCTGATTTGCGAGAACTGGTTAGGTGTCTTCGGTAGTATCTTGGCAATCTTAGGTGTGGTAGCTGCACCTATCACCAGCGGCGATACGGCCTTGCGCTCAGCCCGACTGATTATTGCCGACTTCATTCATTTGGAGCAGAAGAGCATCCGCAAACGTCTGTATGTCTGCATTCCTATGTTTGCAGCAGTCATTGCCCTGCTGATCTGGCAGATGGCGAACCCAGAGGGCTTCGATGTCATCTGGAGTTGGTTTGGCTGGAGCAACCAGACGCTGTCGGTCTTCACCCTGTGGGCTATCACCGTTTATCTGGTACAGCAGCACAAGAACTATTTCGTCACCTTGATTCCAGCCCTGCTGATGACGACCGTGTGTACCACCTATCTGTTCTCGGAACAGGTGTTCAGCCTCGACATGACCTATGCATCGTGCATTGCTGGTGCAACGTGTCTGGTGGCATTGGTGTGGTTCATCGTTTGGATGAAACGTAACAATCAAAGATAATCAAAGACAAGAAGCATACCCTGTGCATATGAAGTATTCCATCATCATACCGGTATTCAACCGCCCGGACGAAGTGGACGAGCTGTTGCAAAGTCTCACGGAGCAAACCGTGAAAGACTTTGACGTGGTGATTGTGGAAGACGGCTCGAAGACCCCATGCAAGGACGTGGTGGACAAGTATGCATCGCAGCTGCACCTTATCTATTATTATAAGGAAAACGGAGGTCCAGGCCCAGCCCGCAACTACGGGGTGGAACGTGCGAAGGGCGACTATGTGCTGATACTCGACAGCGACTGTGTGTTGCCGCCCACGTATATAGAAGCGATTGAGGCAGAACTCAGCAGCAATCCGTGTGATGCCTTCGGAGGACCAGACCGCGCCCACGAATCGTTTACTCCTGTGCAGAAAGCCATCAGCTACAGCATGACGAGCTTCTTCACCACAGGCGGCATCCGTGGCGGCAAAAAGAAGTTGGACAAGTTCTACCCACGGTCGTTCAACATGGGTGTACGACGTGACGTGTACAATGCACTGGGTGGATTCTCCAAGATGCGCTTCGGTGAGGATATCGACTTCAGCATCCGCATCTTCAAGGGTGGCTACAAGTGCAGACTGTTCCCTGAAGCATGGGTGTGGCACAAACGGCGTACGGATATGGACAAGTTCTTCAAGCAGGTGTTCAATTCGGGTATCGCCCGTATCAACTTAGAGAAACGTCATCCAGGCAGCATGAAACTGGTGCATCTGCTCCCTACTGCTTTCACGGTGGGAGTGACCGCCCTTATCATCGCTGCGCTGGTATTTCGGTTCATGGGATCATGGATGTGGCTTTATGCCCTCCTGCCCATTGAATTATACTGTCTGCTGCTCTTCATCGACGCAAGCATCCAGAACAAAAGCATGGTGATTGGCATCCTGGCAGTCGAAGCTGCTTTCGTGCAGCTGTTTGGCTACGGACTGGGATTCATCAAAGCCTGGTGGCAGCGCTGCGTGTTGAAGAGAGGTGAATTCAGTGCTTACGAAAAGAATTTTTATGACTGACAAACAATCCATCAAGAACTGGGCAATCGAAGACCGCCCCCGTGAGAAACTCATGGAGAAAGGCGAGGAAGCGCTGACCAATGCTGAACTGTTGGCTATCCTTATCGGTTCAGGCACGTCGAAGAAATCGGCGGTAGACCTGATGTCGGACATCCTCGAAGCTTGCGACGGACAGCTGTCGCAACTGAGCAGGATGACCATTCAGGAACTGATGAGCTATCACGGTATCGGTGAAGCAAAGGCTATCACCATCAAGGCGGCTGCCGAAATAGGACGCAGGAGAGCAATGGAGAGTACCGTGGTACGTGCTCAGCTGAAGAATGCGGAGGACATCTACGCCATCATGCACCCCATCATGCAGGACTTGGACCACGAAGAGTTCTGGGTGTTGCTGCTCAACAATCGTGCCGCTCTCATCAAGAAAGTGCGCATGAGCATGGGAGGCATCACACAGACGGCAGTCGATGTGAGACAAATCCTACGCACAGCACTGCTGGCCAATTCAACCAGTATCGTGGTATGCCATAACCATCCATCGGGCTCGCTGAACCCCAGCAAAGATGATGTCTATCTGACGGAATGTATCAAGCAGGCTGCTCAGACGATGAACATACGCCTGATCGATCATGTTATCATCACTGATGGAAATTACTATAGTTTTGCCGACAATGGAAAAATATGATATAGAAGTGAAGACCGTCGCAATGCTGAAAACAGTATTCGACCCCGAGTTGCCCGTCAACGTGTATGATCTTGGACTGATTTACAAGATAGACGTAACGGACGACTTTGTCGTTAATATCGACATGACCCTGACTGCCCCCTCCTGCCCTGCAGCCGACTTTATCATAGAAGACATCAACCAGAAGGTCAGCTCGATAGAAGGTGTGAAGGCGGTCAACGTAGAACTTGTCTACGAACCCGAATGGACAAAAGACATGATGTCGGAAGAAGCGAAACTGGACCTTGGATTTCTCTAACACATCAAAAGCAGTAACAAATATGGTATACTTTATCTCTGATGCCCACTTGGGCAGTCGCGCATTCGAACATAAGAGGACCCAGGAGCGCAAGCTGGTGCGGTTTCTCGACAAGATCAAAGACAAAGCCGATGCAGTGTATCTGCTTGGCGATATGTTCGATTTCTGGTTCGAATACTCAGAAGTGGTGCCCAAAGGCTACACTCGGTTTCTTGGCAAACTGAGCGAACTGACTGACAACGGAGTGGAAGTCCACTATTTTATCGGCAACCACGATATGTGGATGGGCGACTATTTAGAGAAAGAGTGTGGCGTAAACATCCACCGCGAACCAACTCTGCTGGAGATTTATGGGAAGGAGTTCTATCTTGCCCACGGACATCTGATGGATATCGCAAAGAACGATACCAAAACCAAATTCATGCTATGGTGCTTCCAGAACAAGCATCTGCAACGTATGGCACGCATGATTCACCCACATTGGTTTGTCAACTTTGGTCTGAACTGGGCCAAGCATAGCCGCGACAAGCATGTGGTAAAAGGTGAAGACCCCTACAAGGGAGAGCATAACGAATACTTGGTGGCATATGCCAAAGAATACCTTTCGACCCACCCCAGCGTAAACTATTTCATGTTTGGTCATAGGCATATCGAACTCGACCTCATGCTTACGCATGATTGCAGGATGCTGATCCTTGGCGAGTGGTACAGCCTGTTCACATATGCCCGATTCGACGGCGAACAGCTCACCATGGGAAACTACATCGAAGGCGAAACCGAATTATAGTTTTATCGGCCACGATTGCCAATCACTGGCACAACTTTCATTATCTTAGTAACATTCTCCTATTTTATGCATGATTTTTTGCATAAATGCATTGTCGTTTGCATAAAAAGTTGTAATTTTGCAACCCGTTACGAATAATTATACAATTATGAATGTTAAATCATCGAGATTAGAAATAATCAGACTGATTATATCAAGCAAGGAGATTGCCAATCAAGACGAATTGGTGAAAGAACTGGCTAAAGAAGGTTACAACATCACCCAAGCGACCCTTTCACGCGACCTGAAACAGCTGAAAGTGGCGAAAGCAGCATCGATTACAGGCAAATCGTTCTATGTGTTACCAAACAATACTATGTACAAACGAATTAGGGAACACATGCCTATTCAGGAGATGATGATGCACAATGGTGTGAAATCCATCAGGTTCAGCGGTAACTTGTGCGTCATTCGTACTCGCCCAGGCTATGCCAGCAGTGTGGCATACGATATCGATGATGCCAACATCTCAGAGATTATCGGAACTGTGGCAGGCGATGATACCATTATCATTGCCCTCGAGGAGAAGTGTTCGAGAGAGGTTGTTCACATGAAACTAGAAACCATATTTAACAAATAAAAATGGAATACTCAGACGGAATAAAGGTTATCGTGGCCGATGCTTCACATGAGAAGTATGTTGACCTGATTAATGACACCATACGTGATGCAGCCCGCAAGCGCGGCTCGGGTATTGCAGAACGCACCCACGAATATGTGGCTGCCAAGATGAGAGAAGGGAAAGCCGTATTGGCACTCGACCCCAGCAAACAAGGAGAATTAGGCGATACATTTGCGGGATTCAGCTATATCGAGACTTGGGGAAACAAAGCATACGTTACTACATCGGGTCTGATTGTGCACCCAGACTATCAAGGTCGAGACATATCGAAACGCATCAAAGACCACACATTCACCCTGGCACGTGTACGTTGGCCTCATGCCAAGATTTTCTCGCTCACCAGCGGTGATGCAGTGATGAAGATGAACACAGCACTGGGATATGTGCCTGTGTCGTTCAAACAGCTGACTGACGACGATGCGTTCTGGCATGGCTGCAAGGGATGTATCAACTACCCTATCCTCGAAATGAAAGAGCGTAAGTTCTGCATCTGCACAGGTATGCTCTACGACCCAGAGAAACATAAGGGCGAACCAACCCCTATCGAGATTTTCCAGGAAATCATGAAAGAGATGGTGAAACGCGGGTATATGTAAAAGGGGAAAGTTGAGAGTTTAGAGTTGAGAGTTTAGAGTTGAAAGTTTAGAGTTTAAAGAAATAAATAACACAATATATGGAAAAGAAAAAAGTTGTCGTCGCATTCAGCGGCGGTTTGGACACAAGTTACACAGTGATGTATCTTGCCAAAGAAAAAGGTTATGAAGTTCATGCAGCATGCGCCAATACAGGCGGATTCAGTGCAGCACAACTCAAGACAAACGAAGAAAACGCCTACAAATTGGGCGCAACGAGATATGTCACACTTGATGTAACACAAGAGTACTACGAGAAAAGCCTGAAATACATGGTATTTGGCAATGTGCTTCGCAACAATTGCTACCCCATCTCCGTAAGTTCTGAGCGTATATTCCAAGCACTGGCTATCGCCCGCTATGCAAAAGAGATTGGCGCTTCGGCTATCGCGCATGGTAGTACCGGTGCAGGAAACGACCAGATCCGTTTCGACATGACATTCCTCGTGATGGCTCCAGGTGTAGAAATCATTACCCTGACTCGCGATGGGAACCTCAGTCGTCAGGAAGAGATTGACTACCTGAACAAAAATGGGTTTGCAGCAGATTTTGCCAAACTAAAGTACAGCTACAACGTAGGTCTGTGGGGCACCAGCATCTGTGGAGGTGAGATTCTCGACTCGACACAAGGACTGCCAGAATCTGCCTACTTGAAACACCCCACCAAAGAAGGTCCCGAACTGCTGAAACTGGGTTTTGAGAAAGGAGAAATCTGCTCCGTTAATGGCAAGCATTTCGACGATAAGGTGAAAGCCATCCAGGCTGTTGAGGAGATCGGTGCGGCATACGGTATCGGACGTGACTGCCATGTGGGCGACACAATCATCGGCATCAAAGGACGTGTAGGTTTCGAAGCTGCAGCTCCTATGCTCATCATCGGTGCCCACCGTTTCTTGGAGAAGTACACTCTGTCGAAATGGCAGCAATACTGGAAAGACCAAATCAGCAACTGGTATGGAATGTTCCTCCATGAAAGCCAGTATCTGGAACCAGTGATGCCCGATATGGAAGCAATGCTCACCAGCTCTCAGCGCAACGTTACAGGTGAGGTAACCCTCGAACTACGTCCGCTCATGTTCCAAACCGTTGGAGTGGACTCACCTAACGACCTGGTGAAGAACAAGCTCGGCGAATATGGCGAGACAGCAAAGGCTTGGACCAGCGAAGATGCAAAGGGATTCATCAAAGTGACCTCTACCCCACTCCGTGCATATTATCTGGCTCACCCTAACGAAGAAAGATAATATGGTAAGAGTCGGAATATTTGGCGCAGCGGGTTATACGGGTGGTGAATTGATCAGACTGCTGACCAATCACCCATCAGCTGAGATTGTATTTGCCAACAGTGAATCGAACGCAGGCAATAAGGTATGTAAGGTACACGAAGGACTGTATGGCGATTGCGACCTGCAATTCACAAGCGAGTATGCATTCGATAAGGTTGACGTCATCTTCCTCTGTTTCGGACACGGCAAGAGCGAAGCTTTCTTGCAGGAACATTCCGTGCCAGACAATGTAAAGATTATTGACCTCGCACAGGATTTCCGCATTCGTGGCAATCATGACTTCGTGTATGGACTTCCTGAAATTCATCGCGATGCAATCATCAAGTGCAGCCATTTAGCTAATCCCGGATGCTTTGCTACCGCCATTCAGTTGGGGCTTCTCCCCTTGGCAAAAGCAGGACTACTGACTCACGACGTGTCTGTGAATGCAATTACAGGCTCAACAGGTGCCGGACAGAAACCTGGTTCAACCACCCATTTCTCATGGCGTAGCGACAACCTCAGTATTTATAAGGTATTTACCCACCAACATCTGCATGAGATACGGCAGTCGCTAAAGGAGTTGCAGGGTCAGCTCGACGCCAGCATCGACTTCATCCCCTATCGAGGCAACTTCACTCGTGGAATCTTCTGTACAGAGGTTGTCAGACTCGATAAGACCGACATCGATGCAGTATCGCTCTATAAAGCCTTCTACCAAGATGCTGCATTCACGCATTATGTAGACAGTCCGCTCGACATGAAACAAGTGGTCAACACCAACAAGTGTCTGCTCCACATCGACCAATTTGACAACAAACTCGTCATCACTTCCATCATCGACAACCTGCTCAAGGGTGCCGTAGGTCAGGCAGTACAGAACATGAATCTCATGTTCGGGCTGGATGAGAAAGCAGGTCTGATGCTAAAAGCCTCAGCCTTCTAGATTGCAATCAAGTAATGACGTATAACGGAATCACAAAACATAATAAGAAATAAAACGCAATGAATCTATTTGACGTTTATCCATTATTCGATATCGCTATCGATCGTGGCAAAGGTTGTAAGGTGTGGGATGAAACAGGTCAGGAATATCTCGACCTCTATGGTGGACATGCTGTCATCAGCATCGGACACTGTCATCCTCACTACATCGACATGATGACCCGTCAGCTCAACAAGCTGGGATTTTATAGCAACTCAGTCATTAACCCTTTGCAGCAACAACTCGCACAGCGTCTGGGTAAAGCATGTGGATATGAGGACTATAGTCTGTTTCTCGTCAATTCAGGTGCTGAAGCTAACGAAAATGCCATGAAGCTGGCATCCTTCTACAATGGGCGGACACGCATTCTTTCGCTCGAGAAGGCATTCCATGGACGCACATCTTTGGCAGTCGAAGTGACTAACAATCCGAAAATCATCGCTCCTATCAACGATAACGGTCATGTCACTTATCTACCACTCAACGACCTCAATGCATGGCGCACCGAAATTGAGAAAGGTGATGTGTGTGCTTGCATCATCGAGTGCATACAGGGTGTAGGCGGCATCCGTATGGTGAACAAGGAGTTCATGCAAGGACTACGTCAGCTTTGCGACGAAACCAATACGATTCTCATCTGCGATGAAATCCAGTGCGGCTACGGACGTTCTGGTAAGTTCTTCGCTCATCAGCACTTAGATGTCAAGCCCGACCTCATCACTGTAGCCAAAGGTATCGGTAACGGATTCCCCATGAGCGGACTCCTCATCTCACCGAAGTTCAAGGCCGTTTATGGACAGTTAGGAACCACCTTTGGCGGCAACCACCTCGCTTGCACGGCTGCATTGGCTGTACTCGACGTAATGGAGGACGAACAGCTTGTAGAGAACGCACGCATCGTGGGCGAATACTTGATAGAGAGACTGAAGGAAGAACAACTGCCACATGTAGTCGATATTCGTGGAGTAGGTCTGATGATTGGAGTTGAACTCGATATGCCCTACAAGGAAATCCGCACACGCTTGGTCAAGGAGCAGCATTGCTTCACCGGCTGTAGCGGCACAAATGTAATACGTCTGCTTCCCCCACTATGTCTCACCAAAGCCGATGCAGACGACTTCATCCAACGATTCAAAAATGTTTTACTATAACAAATTAAACACGACCATGAAGAAAATCATTACTTCAACTGCCGTATTCGTTACGGCTATGACACTATCTGCTCAGAATAATCTGGCAGAACAAGCAAAACAAGATTTAATCAATTCGTTCACTCTTGGAGGATGTGTCATTACCCAAGGCGGATGGACCGACAACAAGGCAAAAGACGCAAAGGTAGATTTTGCAGCACGTTCAGCGCGTATGCATGTAGCAGGTAAGGTTCTCGACTATGCCTATATGCTGCAACTCGAATACACTGGTGTGGCTGGGACTGCCAAGGAAAGCGGGCCACACATCGTAGATGCCTGGATTGAATGGCAGAAATTCCCTGAGTTCAAGGTGAAACTCGGACAACAGAAACGTGCCTTTACCTTTGAGAACCCCTATCATCCTATGGACATCGGATTCGGCACCTATTCACAGTGTGTTTCATTCATCGGAGGCTATGCCGATATCGTAGGTGAGCAACTTAGTCACGGACGTGATGTGGGACTTGCTATCAGCGGTGATCTCGTGCCACAAGGTGACCATAAACTTCTTCACTACCATGCAGGTGTTTACACTGGTCAGGGAGTGAACCACTCAGATAAGAACAAACGCAAAGACCTCCTTGCAGGAGTGTGGGCAGAGCCGATCAAAGACCTTTTGCTTGGTATCTACGGCTGGACAGGCGACTATGTGAACAATGCAGGACAAACGCTCGACCGCAAGCGTTGGTCGGCAGGTATGCAATATGAGAGCGACTGGTCAGCACGTGCCGAATACATCGGTGACGAGAACGCAGACGGATGGTATGCACTCGTAGGAGCGCCCCTCAACAGCCAGTTCAAGCTCTACGGACGTTGGGATGTTTATCGTAGCAGCAAACACTGGGACAGTACCAAGACCAACTACGGACTCGCTCTCAACTATCGTCCGTGCAAGTATCTGCAACTACAGGCGAACTACACCTTCACTCACGCTCGTCTTGAACTCGATAAGAACTACAACAGTTTCGACATTCAAGCATACGTGAAATTCTAATAATTAAGTAATAATAAACAATAAGGAGGATGCAGATGCATCCTCCTTTATTTTACGCTTATTGTTGCTGCTGAGGTGGGAACTGACGTGGCGTCTGAGGTTGATTCTGATTTGAGCGTCCACCGAATATTCCTCCTGGTCTTCCAAACGGACCGCGGTTTGGCTGTGGTGGAGCCAGATTGATACCATAGCTCAAGATGGTGTTGTCACCATAGATGTTGATGTTGATGAACTGATTCGTCTTGTCATCATAATAGATCTTCATCTCGTCCTCATCAGCTCTTAGGCATTTACCGTAAGCCATGTTCAGCAACTCGCATACAGTTTGAAAGTGATCCTTTGGATAGGTGTAGCGTGCAATGAACAGCCTGTGATTCACAAAAATCACATCAATAGATGTTGGAGTAGGTTTACGGTTCTCATTTTTTGATTTGATGTGGTACATGTCTCTGAATTCGCCCGAGCGCTCATACTTCACGCCTTCTTCGTTCCAAGCTTCAAAAACTTTCTGCTCTTCTGCTCCAAGCGGCATACCGAATACTTCGTGCGAAATCTGCGCAGATGCCATCATTGTCGATAGCATTACCGATAGTAATAATAGTGTTCTTTTCATAACTCAATAAGTTTAGGTTTGTTGTTCACTCATATCAATTGTAGCGCAAATATAATAAGAAAAAATGTACAACCAAACAAAATCTGAAAAAAAAACAAAAAAAATGCAAAAAAAGTGTTGTTTCGTTCGGTTTTCGTCAAGTCGGATAAGCATTTGGGTATCTATATAAAAGAAAAAGGAGAAAACCCTTATTTATTGGATTTCCACCTTATTTCTTATCAGCTCACCTCGGATTTACTTTCCGTGATTCTCGCTTGATACTGTAAGAGACTTACGTCCTTTCTTGCGACGCATTGACAATACACGGCGACCATTTTTAGTTGTCATACGCTGACGGAATCCATGCTTGTTAATTCTCTTACGATTGTGTGGTTGGAATGTTCTTTTCATTGCTTTATCTTATTTGAATTTTCATATATCGTTCGTTTCTTTGCACAAACAGCGTGCAAAATTAGTGATTTTAAATAAATCGACCAAAGAATTCGCTGTTTTTTGCTTACTTTTTTTGTTATTTTGCGAAAAACACCTAATTTTGCATTCGATTTAGGGCAAGTGTTATTCAGAAAATGAAGAAATGCCTATTTTAAAATAAATCGGAAATTGTATAATTTTTAAATACTAAATGAGATTATGGCTATATTAGCAGGAGACATTAAGAAAGGCGTTTGCCTCCGCCTCGATGATGGCAAAATTTGGGTAGTTATCGACTTCCTTCACAAGAAACCAGGAAAAGGTAACACTGTCATGATTACCAAACTTCGTAATGTAGAAGACGGACGAGTGCTCGAACGTACTTGGATTGTATCAGCAAAGCTCGACGACGTAACCGTTTCGCACCAGCAGTTCCAGTACCTTTATAAAGAAGGAGCCGACATGGTGTTCATGAATACAGAAACCTACGAGCAGATTAACATCAACAAGGACCTCATCACAGGTGGTGACTTCCTCAAGGAAGGCGAAACCATGGTAATGGCATCTATCGATGATCAGACAGGTGCTATCCTCACCGCTGAAGCACCAGTGAAGATTGTTCTCAAGGTGACCTACACCGAACCTGGACTCAAGGGCGATACTGCTACCAACGCTACTAAGCCAGCCACTCTTGAGACAGGTGTGGAAATCCGTGTTCCACTCTTCATCAACGAAGGCGACCTTATCGAGGTTGACACTCGAGACGGCAGTTACGTTTCACGTAAGTAATTTGCCTAATCCACCCACAAAGCACTCAAGGCATGCCCTGAGTGCTTTTTTACTACAATATCATTTTCTTATTCCTTTTTACTTTTATATCATGAAACGATTACTATTTATACCCACATTGCTGTTCTTGGCAGCGATGAATCTTTCTGCCCAAATTACCCTTAAGGCAAACAACATTGATGAAGTACTGAAGGCTATGACGCTTGAAGAAAAAGCCACTCTGGTAGTCGGTTCGAATCGTCAGGCAGCTTCCAACCAAGCAAACGGCATGATAGGCGGTCATTCCCATCAGGTACCGGGAGCAGCAGGCAACACACAAGCCATCCCACGTCTGGGCATACCATCCACAGTACTCACCGACGGACCTGCCGGCGTACGCATCTCCCCTACCCGTCAGAACGACAACAACACCTACTACTGTACCGGTTTCCCTGTAGGTACAGCACTCGCTTGTACCTGGAATCAAGAACTGGTCGAGGAGGTCGGTAAGTGTATCGGCAACGAAGTGCTGGAATACGGCTGCGACGTACTGCTTGCCCCAGGAATGAACATACACCGTTCTCCACTTTGCGGACGTAACTTCGAATACTATTCCGAAGACCCTCTGCTCACAGGTAAGATTGCTGCAGCATACGTGCGCGGTGTGCAGAGCCAAGGAGTGGGAACATCAATGAAACACTTTGCCGGCAACTCACAGGAGACCAACCGTATGGGCGTGGACGAAGTGATGACACAGCGCACATTGCGTGAAATCTATCTCAAAGGTTTTGAGATTGCCGTACGCGAAGCTAAGCCATGGACCATCATGTCATCCTACAACCGTCTGAACGGTCCATTTACCCAGGAAAACCGCGAATTGCTCACAACTATTCTGCGCGATGAATGGGGTTTCCAAGGCATTGTTATGACAGACTGGACCGGACTCCGCAACACAGCAGCACAGATTAAGGCAGGAAACGACCTCATGGAGCCAGGAGCTGCCAATCAGACACAGGATATTATCAATAAGGTACAAAGCGGCGATCTCAAGGAAAGCGACCTCGACATCTGCGTACGTCGCATCCTACAATATATCGTCAAGACACCAAGTTTCAAAGGCTATCAGTTCTCTAATAAGCCCGATCTGAAGGCTCATGCATCCATTACCCGTAAGAGTGCTACTGAAGGCATGGTGCTGCTGAAGAACGAACAGAATACCCTTCCAATGAAAGGCATACAGAAAGTGTCGGTCTTTGGTGTCACCTCATACGACTTCATAGCAGGCGGTACAGGTTCGGGCGATGTCAACAAAGCATATACCATCGATATGATGACAGGTCTGAACGAAGCAGGACTCACTGTTAACGAAAAACTGTCCAAAGTCTATAAAAGCTATAAAGAATACCAGGCAAGCGTTGCAGCAGCAGGATCGTCCCGCAGAGGATGGTTCTGGGGTACACCCAAACTCGACGAGATGCCCGTCAGCCGGAACGTCATTAATGCTCAGGCACAGGAATCCGACATTGCCATCATCACCATCGGCCGTCAGGCAGGCGAAGGTTCTGACCGTCAGGAAGCGAACGACTTCAAGCTGAGCGATGTGGAGCAGCAACTAATCGACAACGTATGTGCAGCCTTCCATCAGGCCAACAAACGCGTAGTGGTCGTACTCAATATGGGTAACGTAATCGAAACTGCATCGTGGAAAACAAAGCCCGATGCCATTCTGCTGGCTTGGCAGCCAGGTCAGGAGGGAGGCTATTCAGTAGCCGATGTACTGACAGGCAAGGAAAATCCATCGGGTAAACTCTCAATGACATGGCCTGTTAACCTGATGGACCTTCCCTCAAGCGCCAACTTCCCCAATGCTCGTCCGGCAGGAACGCCCGTCAATGGGAAGACCGAATTCCGTGACTTCACCCTCCATCGTGAAGGACTCGATGTTGGCTATCGCTATTTCAGCACCCAGCACAAAGCTGTCTCCTACCCCTTCGGCTATGGGCTCAGCTACACAACCTTCGCCTATAGTAACCCCAAGGTCAAGGCCACAAAAGGAGGATTTGAAGCTACTGTCACCATCACCAACACAGGTGCTGTAGCAGGAAAGGAAGCCGTTCAGCTATATGTGTCGGCTCCTGCAGGAGGACTCACAAAACCAGTGCGCGAGTTGAAGTCATTCGCCAAGACACGTCAGTTGCAACCAGGCGAAAGCCAGACCCTCACCATGCGTGTCACCACCTACGACCTCGCCTCCTACAATGAAGCAACACAGGCATGGGAAACCCCATCAGGCAAGTACCAAATTCACTTCGCAGCACATGTCGATGATATCCGTTGCTCCGCAGTTTACTCACAGTCAAAAACACAGAGTGTGAAAGGTCACGATGTCATGCGCCCAAGTATGACGCTCTAAAAAAGAGGGTGTTCAAAATTTGAATCGATTCAAATTTATGACAGTATCAATTGCATGACTTTTCCTGATTTCACTAGACACTTTTTTCCTTCATTAGCTGAATCTGTAGACACATTTGTTGAAGTCGTACTGAAGCAGTAGACACAGGAATTTGCAGATGAGCCAAAAAAAAATCTTTACGAATTATTTGGAAAAGGAGTATTTCTTTTGTATCTTTGTGGTGTAATTCCGTAAACTATTACCATTCCACTATCATAAGTTCGAGGGTAGACGGCTAAAGGCAGATGGTCATCCGCCTTTAGCCGTCCAATCGGATGGCTATAGTCATCCAACCTGATGACTATAGGCAACTTCCCTTTTCAGCCGGCTCATCTTCCCGATTGAGTCGGCTGCTTTTCCCTTTTGAATTGGCTGATCGTCCTTTGCCATTCAGAAAATAGACTTCTAATACCTAAAGTCTTAGCTTATAGTATCTCTCGTGCAATCCAAGCACAAGCCTCGGCATCTGCAAGGGCATGGTGATGGCGGTCTAACCAATAGCCGCACTCAGCTGCAACGGTTTGCAACTGATAGTTGTCGAGATAGGGAAAGGTACGTCGGGCGACACGAAGGGTGTCGAAGAACTCATAGTCAGGATAGTCCATTCGATAGACTCTGAATGCTGCCTTCAGACAGCCCTCGTCGAAAGGGCTGTTATGTGCCACGAGCGGCAGTCCCTCAATCAACGGCTCTATCTGCCTCCATACCTCTGAGAACACGGGTGCCTCGTCTGTGTCTTGACAGCAAAGTCCATGAACCCTACTGCACCAATATGTATAGTAGTTTGGCTCCGGCTGAATAAGCGAATAGAACGAATCAACGAATTCTCCATTGCGCACAACTACCACTCCCACAGAGCATACACTGCTCTGATGGTTGTTTGCCGTTTCAAAATCTATGGCTGCAAAATCTTTCATACCCGTTCTTTTATTGATTAATTCCGGAATCAGGAGGAAGCCTATGCGGGGAGAGTTGAGAGTCTTATATCTCCTATGAACAAGAAAGTGCCCGGACATTGCTATCTGGGCACCTTTTTGTATTTTCTCCTATATGGGAGAGCTGGGAGGGATAATTACTTCACGTAAACCTTTTCACCATTTACGATGTTGAGACCCTTCTGGAGGCTCTTAACCTGCTGGCCAGCTACGTTGAAAATAGTCTGAGCCTTTGTAACCTTAGCTGTAGAGATAGCTGTTGGAACTTCTTCGCCTGTATATCCGGCTGCAATCTTCTCAGCAACTTCGAGATCTTCTTCTGTTGCTTCTGGTGTATCGATGCAGAACTCGATGTTGTCGAAGTAGAACTTAGTAGCAAGAGCCTTGTCTTCGTTCAGGTTGAATGCTATTGTCTGGAATGGACCATTCTGAGCATGTGGAGCAGGAGCAGCGCCCTTGAACTCAAATGTCTGCCATTCTGTAGTTACATTGATGCTACCTGGATTAAAGTTACCTATGTAGCCGCCTGGATATGCATGTGTTTGAATAGATACTCTTGCATTGTCATCAGCACGAACAGAGAACTTAACTCTGTAAGGTTCGCCCTGTGCAAACTTGTGAACTGAAGTGATGAAGAACTGAGTACTCCAGGGATTACTTGCATTGTTAACTGATGTTATTACAACTGCAGTTGAACCTTCTTCACCTTCTCCTGCTGCCTGATAGAAGCTATCATCCTTACCCATTTCACGGCATACGAGACAAGAACCGTCGGTTCCTTCGCACTCACCGTTGATTACAAGGTTCATCCATTCCGGCTTATTTACCCACAGTTCGATCTCATCGAAATAGAAATTATTAGCAACAGCGTCAGTAGAAAGGTTGAAAGCAATGGTGCGTACGTTATCTGCAGTTACAGACATAACACCAGAGTTATAGTCTGCCCACTCAGTAGTGAAGTTGATCTTTGCTGGACCAGGGTTGAACTGACCATTACTTGCGTAGCTACCTGGAGCAAAGTGTGCCTGTCCGTCACAAGACTGTGCTCTATCTGCCTTTACCTTCATCTTGAGCTGAATCTTGGTACCTGCAGTAAAAGCCTCTTCCTCAGGAACCGTTACAAAGAACTGTGCATCCCATGGCTGTGCAGGATTGTCGTTTGAGGATACGATGATGCAACGTTCACCTTTATCAACGAGGATACGAGCGTCAACTGGGTTGCCTTCCTTTGGGTATCTTGTACCATCCTCCCAGTAGTCGTTAACCTTGAAGTTTGTTACGTCAGTTCCGTCAAGAGTACCATTCTTGATAACATTTTCGAAACCTTCGCCCTGTGCAAATGCACTACCTGCTACGAGTGTAGCTGCAATGAGTGTAAAAAATTTCTTCATACGATTTGATTTTTAATGATTAATGATATTGACATTTAAATACTATCTTCTCTACTTGATGTTGGTATTTCAAAGGGCAAAGATAGATATTTTTTTTATATTTAAAAAGGCAGGTAACAAAAATTGTATTTTTTGCGAAAAAATTGTTAAATACTCCTTTTTTGTCCTCGGTAGGCTGTTTTTTTGATATTAGTTTGGTTGTTTGATAAAAAAAGTTTATCTTTGCAAAGAAAACATAAACGGCAGCTATTCTGTCCAAAAAGAAACAACAGAACAATTATATAACTAAAGTATTAAACGAAGTAACAGAATTAATTATGTCGAAGAAATTGTGTTCGATCATTGCCCTGCTGACACTTGTGGTTTCAGCAGCGATGGCACAGGTGACCACATCAGGCATGTCTGGTAAGGTGACAGGTGACAATGAGGAAATAATCGGCGCCCATGTTCAGGCTGTACACAAGCCTTCAGGCACCAAATATATAGCCGTGACCAATATCAACGGTCGATACAGCTTGCAAGGAATGCGACCAGGCGGACCCTACGAAGTCACCATCTCATATATTGGTTATGAGACAAAAACAACCAATAACATCACCCTTGTACTGGGCGAGACCTACACACTAGACGAAGACATGTCGGAAAGCACAGCCCAGCTGACTGACGTGATTGTCACAGGATCGGCTTCAAAGTTCTCGCATGAGAAGATGGGTACATCCAACAACATCTCTTCTGAACAGATGACTAATGTACCAACCGTGAACCGTAATATCTCAGACATTATCCGTCTGTCGCCATACGGTGGAAACGGTATGAGCCTGGCAGGTCGTGACGGGCGTATGGGTAACTATACGGTCGACGGATCGAACTTCAACAACAATTTCGGATTGACAGACAACCTGCCTGGTGGTGGTAACCCCATCTCAATTGATGCCATCGAGGAACTACAGGTGGTGATTGCACCATACGATGTGCGCCAGACGAACTTCATAGGCGGTAGCATCAACGCCATCACGAAATCAGGTACCAACCAATTCAAGGGAAGCACATACCTCTACCATAAGAACGAGAACATGAGGGGTGATGCCATCGATAGGGAGCAGTTGGCAGGCATGAGGGAGAAAGACCAGGAGACCACTTACGGATTTACCTTTGGAGGGCCTATCCTCAAGAACAAGCTGTTCTTCTTCGCCAATGCTGAGATGATTACCTCGCCAACAGTAATCAACCACTGGAGAGCCTCTACGGATGGTGTGGCAAATGCCAATAGCTACATATCACGTACCACAGTTGCTGATATGCAACAGGTATCGGACTTCGTTCGTCAGAAGTATGGCTACGACACAGGATCGTTCACCAGCTTCCCTGCTGAGAACAAGAACTACAAACTGCTGGCACGTGTGGATTGGAACATCACAGACAGACATAAGATTGCTGTACGCTACAACTACACCAAGAACCAGATTTGGAAGAAGACCAACGATATGTCTATGGACGGAGGAGCGCGTGGCGCTCATGCACGTTTCTCTGACTATGCGATGAGCTATGCCAACTCTGTCTATTCTATGGATAACCTCGTACATTCCTTCTCGATCGACTTGAACAGTCGTCTTACTGATGACCTGTTTAACCAGTTACTGATTACCTATTCGAAAATGGACGATATGCGAGGAAGCAAATCGAGCAACTTCCCATTTATCGACATCCTCGACGGAAATGGTGAAAACTACATATCATTAGGCCATGAGCTGTTCTCTTGGAACAATGGTGTACACAATAATGTGTGGTCAATCAAAGACGACCTGACCTACTATTTTGGCAAGCACAAGGTGATGGGTGGACTCTACTACGAGTACCAGATGGCCGACAACGCTTACCAGCGCAACGGAACCGGTTATTACCGTTATAGGAGCCTGAATGACTTCCTGAACAGCGGCACTCCTGAAATCGTAGCGTTGACCTATGGATATGGAGGCGACTTACGTCCGGCTGGATGCATCAAATATAACAAATTGGGCATCTATGCACAGGACGAATGGAACATCAACGACAAGTGGAAAATCACCTATGGAGCTCGTCTCGACGGATTCTTCTTCAACAACAGCACCCTGATAACCAACAACGCCATCCTGGCTCTCAACTATAACGGAAACCACCTCGACACAGGCCAATGGCCAGCAAACAACCTCATTCTTTCGCCTCGAATCGGATTCTCATACGATGTGCATGGCGACAAGACCCTGAAGGTGCGTGGAGGTACAGGTCTGTTCTCTGGACGCCTGCCACTTGTGTTCCTCACCAACATGCCCAACAATTCCAACATGCTGCAATACAAAGGCATATGGAACGCAACAGGCAACAAAGGCACCAAAGCTAACATGGATCAGTTCAGCGGACGGATCATGAACAGCCAAGATCTGTATAAATACATCTCCACCCATGATGTTCAAGGAAACTTGTACACAGACCCACAGACACAGACAGCCCTAGGACCTGCCGACATCTCACCAGAGACAGGAAGCCTCGGTTCGACCATCTCAGGAGTGGATAAGAACTTCAAAATGCCACAGGTATGGAAGACCTCGATTGCCGTCGATTACAAGATTCCTGTGTCGTTCCCATTCACAGTTACCGTCGAAGGCATCTTCAACAAGATGCTGAACGATGTATGCATCAAGGACTGGAGCATCAAGGACGTAGCAACCTTCAACCGCTTCAAAGGTGCAGATAACCGCCCCATCTATGAGGACTACTCCCTGACCTACACCAACGCAAATGGTGCAGAAGCCCAAATGCCAAGCGCATTCGTTCTCACCAACACCAGCAAGGGTTACGGATGGACCTTCAACGTCACGTTGGACGCAAAGCCATTCGATTGGATGAGCCTCATGGCGGCTTATACCCACACCATCACAAAAGAATTATCAGGTATGCCTGGAAACGATGCGTCATCGGCATACAGCAACATCCCCACCGTCGACGGCCCGAACTACGCAAAGTTGCACAACTCAGGCTTCCTGACCCCTGACCGTTTCCTCGTATCAGCTAGTATTCATGACAAATCGGGCAACCACTACAACCTCATCTATGAGGCTTCGCACGGAGGCACATCATACAATTACTCAGCTTGTCTGACCAACGACATGAATGGCGACGGATACAAATCCGACCTCGTCTATGTTCCAACAGACCAAGAGGTTGCCAACGGAGAGTTCCGATTCAAGACAGCTGACGACCAGCAGCGTTTCATGGATTTTGTACATAATAATGACTATTTCAAAAGCCATCAAGGAAAATACGCAGAATCATTTGGTATGCACTCTCCTTGGGTACATAACATCGACTTCAGCTACAAGCACGACTTCAAGTTCCATTTCGCAAAACAGAACCACATGTTGCAACTCAGCTTCGACATGAAGAACGTTCTCAACTTCTTCAACTCGTCCTGGGGTGTACATAAATATGTCAATCCAGAGATTGGAGGTACAGACGGTATTGCTCGCGTATTGCAGTACGAAGGAAAGGATGCAGACGGATACCCAACCTTCTCCACACCTGCCGCTATTAACGGCTCAACCCAAATATGGATTCCTTACCACCATATCGACCAATGCTGGTATGCATCAATCGGTATCAGGTACACATTTAATTAAAAAACAACAACATGAAAAGCAAATTCATCATATTGGCCATCGCTTCCTTGATGGCAGTAACAGAATGTCTCGCCTGGGGGCAGAAAGGACATGACGTCACCTGCGCTGTCGCAGAGAAACATCTGACCAAACGTGCTAAACGACATATAAAGAAGGTGCTGGAAGGCAAAAGTATTGTGTATTGGGCAAACTGGCTCGACAACGCAAGCCATACCCCAGAATACGAATACACCTTGACCTGGCATTACAAGAACATCAATGCCGACCAGACCTACGACGAAGTACCGCCATTCGAAACAGGCGACATCGTGGTTGCTATCAACGAGCAAATCAGTAAACTGAAATCGGGCACCCTCTCGCACGAAGAAGAAGCATTGGCGCTGAAAATGCTGATTCACTTCCTGGGCGACATACACCAACCTATGCACTTAGGGCGCAAAACTGATTTGGGTGGTAATCAGGTGAGCGTATTCTTCTTCAAGAAGGAAACAAACCTGCATTCTGTATGGGATACAGACCTTTTAGAGAGCTGCCACGCATGGTCGCATACCGAATGGGTAAACCAGATTGACCGCCTCAACCGTAAGGAAAGGAAAGCGATTGCACAAGGGAGTGCCGACGACTGGGCACGTGAAACCCATCAATATGCAAAGATTGTGTATGAGGACACACCTGAAGGTACAAAGATATCGTACGACTATATCGCCAAATACACTCCCCTTATAGAGCAACAGCTACTCAAAGGCGGAATCCGATTGGCACATATTCTCAACGAAATCTACTGATTTTAGCATCCTTAAGATACAAAACGGATTGCTAAGTTGCTGTTTTACACGATTTTACGTTGAAAACTTAAAAAAAACTTTCTCGTTTAACCAAAAAATAGTAACTTTGCAGTCCGTTTGCATCATGTGAGCAGTCACATCGATGTGAATATATAGTGAAGAATATAACAACAGATTTAAAAGAAATGACAAAATTAGACATTGTTAATGCCATCTCTGAGCAAACAGGATTAGGTACCGAAGAAGTATATGCCGTTGTTGAAGCATTTACTGCAACAGTCAAAGACAACCTTCTTCAAGGAAACGAAATCTTCTTACGTGGTTTCGGTTCGTTCCTGATCAAAACACGCAAAGAACGCACAGGACGTAACATCTTACAGAATACGACCATTTTCATTCCTGAGCGCAAAGTCGTAGTCTTCAAGCCCGCCATCGCATTCGCCAAAGAGATGAAAGGCGAAGCACCAGCCGCTGAAGAGGAATAAACAGACTATTAGTGAATTATTATTATAATATCAACCCTTTAATTTTTCAGAATTATGCCAAACGGTAAGAAGAAAAAAAGACACAAGATTTCTACACACAAGCGTAAGAAAAGACTGAGAAAGAATCGTCATAAGAGCAAATAAATCTCTTAATCAAGGAAATGATAAGTGAACTTATTATCGACTCCCAACCCAAAGTAGTAACGATTGCTCTTCTTGAAGACAAACGATTGGTCGAATTCCAAAAGGAATCACTTGACACACACTACTCAGTGGGCAACATCTATGCCGCCAGAGTCAAAAAAATAATGCCTGGCTTGAACGCATGCTTTGTTGATGTCGGTCATGAGCGCGAAGCATTCCTTCATTACCAAGATTTAGGTTCACATTTTCTTTCGCTCGAAAAGTATGTAAAACAGGTAGCAAGCGACCGCAAGAAACTCCCTTCGGTTGAAAAGTTCGGGATGCAACCCGAGCTGCCTAAAGACGGTTCCATCGACAAAGTTCTGGAATTAGGACAGGAGGTGATGGTTCAAATCACAAAAGAGCCTATCAACACCAAAGGCCCTCGTCTTACAGGAGAAATATCTATTGCGGGACGCTACCTTGTTTTGCTACCTTTCGCAAACAAAGTCAACGTATCGACGAAAATCAAGAGTTCGGAAGAGCGTGCACGTCTGAAACAACTCATTCAGAGCATCAAGCCACATAACTTCGGCGTAATTGTACGAACAGTTGCTGAAGGTAAGCGTGTGGCAGAGTTGGACAAAGAACTGACCATCCTGCTCGACAGTTGGAATGAGTGCATCACTAAGGTACAGATGGCACCAAACCTGCCATTGCTGGCACACGAAGAGTCAGGACGTACCGTATCACTGCTTCGCGACCTCTTTAATCCTTCCTATGAAGCCATATACGTCAACAACAGCGCAGTCTTCAAGGAAGTTAAGAAATATGTTGGCTTGATTGCCCCCGAACGTGAGGAAATCGTGAAACTCTACAAAGGCGACGTACCGATCTTTGACAATTTTGATGTCACCAAACAAGTTAAATCCGGGTTCGGCAGAACAGTAAGCTACAAACGAGGCGCATACCTCATTATCGAACACACAGAAGCACTCCATGTTATCGATGTCAACAGCGGTAACCGTTCAAGGGGAGTCGACGGTCAGGAAGCCAATGCGTTCGAAGTAAATATGGGAGCAGCCGAAGAGATAGCACGCCAATTAAGACTTAGAGATATCGGTGGAATCATCGTGATTGACTTCATCGATATGGGAACAGCCGACCATCGCCAAAAGCTCTACGAGAAGATGTGTGAGCTGATGCGCCCCGACAGAGCAAAACACAACATTTTGCCACTTAGCAAATTTGGGCTGATGCAAATCACCCGTCAAAGAGTCCGTCCTGCTATGGACGTGAACGTTGACGAGACATGCCCCACTTGCCACGGAAAGGGAGTCATCAAATCATCATATCTCTTTACAGACATCATCGAAAGTAAAATCGATTACATCGTCAATATACTTGGAATGAAGAAGTTTCAACTTTTTGTTCATCCTTACGTTTACGCCTACATCAATCAGGGATTCCCTTCCCAACGGGTGAAATGGCACTTAAAGTACGGACTCAGCTTCAAAATTACGCCAAGCCAATCTCTCGCATTCCTGCAATACGAATTCAAAGACAAGGCAGGAAACCTGATTGACATGCAAGAGGAAAATGAGCAAAACAATTAGTGAAACTTTGCAAGCTAAGACACGATTAACAAACTCTCCACAAACGAATGCTCCCAACCACCGAGTTGAGAGCATTCTTTGTTTGAACTATGGGAACTACAAATTCTATAAAAACTATCGAATCCTCAGTAAGTCACCAGCAACGGGAACATAGTCGGGATCACGGAAGTTGAGTTTGTAGAGATTAGCAATTCTTATACCATAGAGTTGGGCAATAGAGTACATCGACTCACCTTGACGCACATGGTGCCAATAGTCTTTGCCATAATGCTTATCGCCTTTCTTCTGTTTCTTCTGGAGATAGATGTAATCACCTGGATTGATTTCAACCTGTTCGACGGCTTCGTTATACTCCAATAATTTGTACTTTGGAACAGCAAATTCCTTAGCGATGCTATCCCACGTATCTTGTCCATTGGCTTTGATACACATCACTCCGTTGTTCGTCATCAGCGTATGGGTATTCATCACCACATTTACTACAGGACGTTCTGGCTCAAGCACATATACTGCTACTGCCTTGGGGTCACGATCGAGTTTGTTCAGTTCATACAATTCGATAATCTGTATCAATCGGTCAGCATAAGTAGGGCTGGTTGCATAACCACAGGCCTTCAACCCTCTTGCCCATCCTTTATAGTCAAGAATGCTGAGACGAAACAAGCGGGCATAGCGTTCTTTCTTCAGAAACTGCGAATGGTCTTCGTAGCTGGCACGCACATTATCGTAGGCACGGAAACACTCGTTCCGTCCATCATCGAAATGAGTATGAGTGGGACCGAACCAATTGCTTCCACACTTGATTCCAAAGTGATTATTGCTTTTCTTTGCCAGCTCACTACTTCCTGCCCCACTCTCCAACAATCCTTGTGCCAAGGTGATGCTGGCAGGGATGCCGTGCAGTTCCATCTGCTCCACAGCGATAGCCTTGTATTTATTGATATATTCCTGAAATGCCGCACTCTTTGTCTGAGCAAAAGTAATATTAGCCACTGATGATAAGACAACGCACAAAAGCAATCTAATTAACGTATTTCGGTTCATAAATGAATATATTATTTGTTTTCAACTGCAAACTTACAAAATAATTCATAATTCATCATGCATAATGCATATTTTTTTGTAAGTTTGCAACGAAAATCAACAAAAAGTACCAATATAATGAAAGAAATAATCAAATCCGTGCATATCACCCTGAAAGAAGAGGGAGAGCTGAATGAAGTGGAACAGGAACTGGTTGCAGCCGCCAAAGAAGCAACCTTTAGAAGCTATGCGCCGTATAGTCGGTTCTGCGTAGGAGCTGCCGCTTTGTTGGATAATGGGGAAATCGTCACAGGCAACAATCAAGAGAACTGCGCCTATCCTTCCGGCCTATGTGCAGAGCGCACTACCCTCTTCTACGCCAACTCTCGCTATCCCGACGTTCCCGTCCGCACACTTTGCATCGCAGCGAGAGACTCTTCCGGCTCATTCACCAAAGAGCCTATCAGTCCTTGTGGTGCATGCCGACAAGTGATGCTCGAGACTGAGCACCGATTTGGGCACCCCATGCAGGTGATGCTCTTCGGTACAAATGGCATCTACTTCATTGATTCTGCCCAAGACCTCCTTCCTGTAGGGTTCGATCAGGACAGTTTGGTTTAGTTCCAAATCTTTTTGCGTAGTTCCTTTATCGGCTCGGAGGCAATATACTCATCATAGGTCATCAACTTATCGATATTGCCTTTCGGACCCAGTTCGATGATGCGGTTTGCTACCGTATTGATGAACTCATGGTCGTGGCTGGCAAACAGCACATTTCCCTTGAACTGACGCAAGTTGTTGTTGAATGCTTGGATGGATTCCAAGTCGAGATGATTGGTCGGAGTATCGAGTATCAGGCAGTTGGCATTCTTCAATTGCATACGGGCAATCATACAACGCATCTTCTCACCTCCCGACAGCACATTCACTTTCTTCAGCACTTCTTCGCCAGAGAAAAGCATTCGGCCGAGATATCCCTTGAAGAACACTTCGTTGCCCTCACCGAACTGGCTCAGCCACTCTACCAGATTCTTGTCGCTCTGGAAGAAAGCAGAATTGTCGAGCGGCAAGTATGCTGTTGTAATGGTCACTCCCCACTTATAAGTTCCTGCCTGTGCCTCACGGTTGCCGTTAATGATCTCGAACAAGGCGGTCATCGCACGAGGATTATGGCTGAGGAATACTACTTTCTCACCTTTTTCCACGTTGAACGTAAGATTGTCGAACAACAGAGTGCCGTCCTCATCTACTGCTTTCAGTCCTTCAACCTCCAATATCTGATTACCTGCCTCACGCTCCATCGAGAAGATGATACCTGGATACTTACGTGTCGAGGGCTGAATCTCCTCGATATTCAGTTTTTCCAGCATCTTCTTACGGCTGGTGGTTTGCTTACTCTTTGCTGCATTGGCTGAGAATCGGCGGATGAACTCTTCCAGCTCCTTCTTTTTCTCCTCAGCTTTTGCTTTTTGGTTCTGAGCCTGACGTAGGGCCAACTGCGAACTCTCGTACCAGAATGAATAGTTACCTGCAAACAAGTTAATCTTTCCGTAGTCTATATCTACCGTATGGGTTGATACCGCATCAAGGAAGTGACGGTCGTGGCTCACTACGAGTACCGTATGCTCGAAATTGGCAAGATAGTCTTCCAACCACTCTACGGTATCGAGGTCCAGATCGTTGGTAGGCTCATCGAGCAGCAGGTTGTCAGGATTTCCATAGAGAGCCTGAGCAAGCATCACACGAACTTTCTCCTTTCCCGACAGTTCGGACATCTGGCGATAGTGCAGATCCTCCTTGATGCCAAGTCCGCTCAACAGCATGGCGGCATCGCTCTCTGCATTCCAGCCGCCCAACTCAGCAAACTTCTCTTCCAGCTCCGCAGCTTTCACTCCGTCTTCTTCGCTGAAATCTTCTTTGGCATACAACGCATCCTTTTCCTTCATAATGTCCCACAACACCGTGTGACCCATCATAACCGTGTCCATCACATTGAAGGCATCAAACTTATTGTGGTCCTGACTCAACACCGACAGGCGCTCGCCCGGACCTAAAGTGATGGAACCCGTCGTGGACTCCAACTCTCCAGTGATTGCTTTCAGTAATGTAGACTTACCTGCGCCATTGGCACCAATCACACCATATATATTACCATTCGTGAACTTCAGGTTCACATCCTTGTATAACACTCGTTTTCCAAACTGAATGGAAAGATTTGATACTGTAATCACTGATAATGAAAATTAAAAAAATGTATTATTTTACCTATTAAACTACTATGCAATGAAGCTACTAAACTTATTTCGGGTGCAAAGTTACGGAGTTTCCGCGAATTCACCAAGAAAAACATTGGAAAAATACTACTATTCCGTTTTCAGTTTCAATTGAACCGGCTTCATACCCTGCATACTGGCAGTAAGTACCACTACACCCGACTGCCGCCGAGAACGCAATATGACAGAACAAGAACCATTGTAAAGACTGCGGCAATTACCCACCATCATTTCGTTTGAATTGATGTCACCATTGACAACACCCACAATATCAGCAGGACCATCTATGGAGAATGTCAGTTCTCCTTGGGCAGTGGGTACCTCGCGGTTTTTCTTATCAACTGTAAAAATTCGCACATGCTGAAGGTCTGTGCCATCAGCTAACCATTTGAGAGCCGGGGATGGAACATTTAAAGGTTTATCCGGCTGAGCCACTAACTTCACTGCCTCTCCTGTAGTTTCAATCTTATGACGGGCTACAACCTTACCTGAAGTATAAGCAACTGCTTCCAATACACCTGGCTCATAGGCAATGTCTTTCCATTGAACCTGGTTTCGGAACTTGGCGTCAAGTGTGTTGTTAGGCTGCATTCCAAGACTCCTACCATTAAGCAACAGTTCTACCTCTTCTGCATTGGTGTAGGCGATAATCGAGAGTTTCTGTTCTTTGGTTCTGTTCCAATGATCACTCATGACATCAGCACCCGTCAATACGGCAATATACACAATCGGCTCATCGGGACAGAAGAAACTCTTCATATAGTAAGCTTTTGGTTTAGGGTTAAGAGCAATGTCAAACACACCCTGCCCCCATCCTTTTGCAGGCCATCCTTGACTTTCACCCAAATAATCAATGGCGCCCCAATAAGCCAAGCCGATGACGCGGTCAAGATCCATTTCAAAGTAATTCTGCCCCATTGCTGCGACAGAAGCTTCACTTTGATAGAACCGCATCCAAGGGAACCGGCGTCCATCGCCAGGGAAGTACATATACCTATAATTATAAGACTGTATATCAGTAACCATCGCTAACTTAGCGGGCAGCGAGTCTGTCTCCCAGCTGCGATAGTGTGGATGCATGGCCACAGTAGTCAGACGAGTGGAGTCATAGCGCTGGAGCAACGTCCTCATTAGTCGATACATCGTCACGCCATAGTCATTAAAAGGCTGATTAGGGTCCTGCTGTAGTTCGTTTCCTATGCTCCACAACACTACCGATGGTGAGTTACGGTCTCGTTTGACCCACTCAGGAACATCAGTCTGCCATAATTGCTCAAAAGGCACACGTCCACCAGTATGCTGGCGCGTCCATTTGTCGTACAGTTCATCAACTACAAGAATACCGTTCTTGTCGCACAACTCGATGAATTCACGACTATAGGGGTTATGACTAGTGCGAATATGATTGATGCCAAACTGCTTCATCAGTAAAATGCGCTTTTCAATGGCACGTGGATAAGCAGCTGCACCAAGTGCACCCAAACCATGATGGTTTGCACAGCCTTTCAGCAACAACTTCTTTCCATTAAGAAGTAAACCCTGATGAGGAGTTATCTCTATAGTGCGGATGCCAAAGTGGTCGGTTATATAGTCAACTGGAACTCCTTTTTCATTAAAGAGTGTCATTTCCACAGTATAAAGATTAGGATGATCGGTATCCCATAATTGTGGATTGTCTATTTCTATCTCCGGTAGTTGGTACTCCACAATACGGGTTGGCGTTGAACGTAGAACCTCTGCCTTACCCTCATAAACCGTCTGACAATTTGGACCTATAATCTTTATCTCCACAGGCATTTTCTTATCTCGTCCACGAGTAACCACTTCTGCCGAAATTGTGACAAAACGGTTCTCGCGTGTTGTGATATAAAGAGGATGACGACCGAAATAAACGTCCCTATCAGTTGCTACCAGCTTAACGGTACGGAAGAGGCCGCCACCAGTATACCAGCGTGAGTTACTTGATTCACGGGTATCGGCTCTCACAGCTATCACATTATCCTGCCCAAATTTCACCTTACCAGTAATATCAATTTCAAATCCCACATAGCCATAGTCTGTGCCCCCAACTCGTTCGCCATTGAAATACACATCACCTACATACATGATGCCACCGAAATCAAGCAGTAGCCGTTGACTACGCAACGAATCGGCAAGTGTTAGATGGAAGCGATACCAGCCCTTGTTCATCTCCTTAAAACCACGACTTAACAAACGGTTCCTAATGTTTATTGCAGTATTATTATCGATGTTTTCGCCAAGTCCTGCCCAAGGTTGCTCAATCTGGAAATCGTGCGGAAGATCAACTACACGCCACGTGCTGTCGACGTAATTAGTTAACGCAGCTCCCGAAACCTCACCTATATGGAAACGCCATCCGAAATTCAACGGTATCTCTATGCGTTGTGTCTGTGCAAGAACCTGAAGGTAGATGCAGACGAAAAATAAACTACAAAGTATTCTCATGTTGCTAACTTTATGATTAAATGCAGTAATGATGATTCTTTTCATGATTACATATTTTTTCGTTACAAAGAAAGTATAATTGTTACTGTTTTTTTCTGAACAACATAAATTCTCCTGTATTCACATGGGTAACTTTGCCATTGGTAACTTCTATGCCACCAAGAACAAGAAGGAGCGAATCGTTGCGGTAAACGCAAAGGCGGTTGGGCTGGTTTATCACTTCGGGATGCTGACGAAGGAATGCATTGATTGGATAGCGAAGTAGTTCCGTATCATCTCTTTCGACAATCACGTCTTCTTGGTCATAATAGACTGTAGGTACCGAATCTCTGTTGTAATCACCGCTTGCAATAAGGATATTGTAGTTGCCCAAGTCAATAGGAGCTGTAACACTTACCCACTCAGATACGCCACCCAATCCGATACTATTTCCCTCGTTGAAATTATAGGCATAATACTTCCATTGACCATATTGCTGCTCGAATGCAGCATAACCCATATCGTCGCGAACATATTTGATAATACTTGACAATTCGCGGTATTGAGCACATTTTACACTATCTGCATTAATGGCATCGAGGTCGATTTTTGTCGGCAGTTTGCCAGTCTTTGCATCCATCAGTTTCAGTTCGCTCACCATCTTGTGAAAGCGCTCCAGCTGGCAACGGAATCCGATACTCTTGGCAGAGATGCCGGGAATGTAGGTAAATACCACAATAGCACCCGCAGCAATCAATGCCATCAGTTGGAACTTTCGAGTACGCTTCCATATCAGCATCACAATGAAAAGGGTCATCAGCACACCTGCCACAATCAGGTAGAAGCGGCTCTCTGTAAAACTATACACACTGATGCGATACACGGAGCCAATCCAATACATCACTATCGGAGGAATAGCAATCCAAGGTAAATATTTGTAGAACCAATCGTAATGACGCTTCACCAACACATACTGCATCAGCCTCCCAATTAAGGCGGCAGCGATGAAACCTGTGATGAGCCAAGCTACATTTCCCTTCGGCAAATCCCACTTTGCAACGATTGTAAAGAAGTACAGATAGAGAATCACCGTATAGATGATGACAGCGGGCGAGAGGATGTAATCGAGAACTATTCGGAGAGGTTTTACCGGTTCATTCACCTCATCCTCACCTTGCGTCGTCAAAGTGAAGCATACCTGTGGGGCCAGCACAAACCAGATAAAGAAGAATATATATACATACAGATACCTGGGAGTATCAAGTCCGAAGATATAGAGGAAAGAAGCGACGATAGCCATCACCACCAGATTGAGCAATCCCATGATGGCACAGCCGATAATCATTTGCGTAGTTACATGAAGAGCATGAGCAGCAAATCCCCGATTGTCCATCCATCGTGTACCCACTACCAGCAGGATGCCGGCAAGTATGTAGGTGAACACAAATGCTGTGGTCTTGATAAAAGGGTCAAGATAGAGTGTCATCAAAGGCAGGAACAAGAAGCCCGACAGTATATAGGCAACGGTACAGACATTCCTCCATTTCTTTTCTGTCTGTCGTTTTCTCAGCCGATTCAGCCAATACGTCAGTACTGTCAACGGCACAAACAAACTCAGTATTTCTGCATCCACGCCATCAGTTGCAAAACGAAGCCTGTGCTCCGTATTTATTACTGCAATTATAAAGAAACAGATTCCCATCACCATTTCTACAGGGAACTCCTTCGGACTACGCAGCATCTGCTGCAAGAATACGTTAATCTTTGTTTTCATAACCACGAGTTTTTGTATTGCAAAAAAGATAATTTATATAAGGTAATAACGCAAAAAGCAGCTATTTATTTTAATTCATAATCCACATTTAATACATTTTATATTTTTTTCGTAACTTTGCATGATTTTTGAAAAGCTATCGAAAACTATATGAAGGAGGTTATTGCATATCTCAACGATTTAAGTCATCATAACAACCGCGAGTGGTTCGTTGCCAACAAGCAGCGATACACAGAGGCACAAGCGCGATTCAATGCTATCGTGGAAAAGGTGATAATGGGCATCGCTCAGTTCGACCCCTCTGTTGCCAATCTCACAGCTAAGGACTGCACTTATCGCATCTATCGTGACGTGCGGTTCTCAAAAGACAAAAGTCCCTACAAGACCCACATGGGGGCATACATTTGTCCCGGCGGCAAGAAGTCGGGCTTCTCGGGCTACTACTTCCACGTTGGTATCGGAGGTGAAGGATATCCTGCCGCACACATGTTGGCAGCAGGCGATTACATCTGCGACCCGAAAGTGTTGAAAATCCTACGTGAAGATATCTGCTACGGTGAAGGAGACTTCGCCGACATCTTAAAGAATAAGGTGTCGCCTGAATTCTGGCTCGACGAAAGCAGCGCGCTGAAAAAAGTGCCTGCTGGATTCCCAGCCGATTCACCCTACGCCCAATATCTGAAGTTACGCGTATTCTGTTTGTGTTATGAACCCGATACAGATTTCATGACCTCACCCGATATGCCTGAGCGGACAGCAGAACTATTCAAGACCACCTACCCCTTCCTACAATATATCAATCGTGCTATCGAATACACGAAAAGTGAACAATGAAAGAAACTATTGAACGTATCACAGAGATGGAACAGCGGTTCGACAGAGCCACTGAAGCTATCCAGCAGATGGAGAAAGCCCTCAAGGCGTATAAGAAAGCTAAAAAGGACATCCGTCAGCTCACCAAGTATTTCGACAGCCAGCAATGGGAAGACGACTTCATCGCCGACGAAGAAGGTCGCCTGCCAAAAGACCTGAAACGCGGTGTAATCTCAGAAGATGGGATTTGGGACCTGCTCAACGACAACCAGGATCTATTGGAAAGTCTGCGGAAGGTGGTTTTCATCTTAGTCTTATGCTTCTTGCCTTTCGCGTTTGCTGAAGCACAGTCACCGTTACATGTAGTAGCATTGGGCGATTCGAACACGTGGCTGGCGGGCGACAGCTGTACGAATCCCCTCGGATGGATTACTGTATTCAAAGAACAGATGCAGCCGGCATCGTGTCACAGCTATGCACGAAGCGGTGCCACATGGACCCATACTGCCTCAACCAAGTACAACCCAAAGGAGAACATCGAAGTGCTTGGTGATGATAACGTCATCTACAATCAGGTGATGCGACTGCGTGAAGACTGTAAAGAAGGACGACAGGCGCTGCCCGACCTTATCCTCATCTTGGCTGGTACAAACGACACGTGGTTCAGCACCCGACGTCCCAATGCCTTCGTCCAGACGGCAAAAGAGGTATGTGGAGACAAACAGACAACAATCACCGACCTACAACCTCACGAAGTACAATCATTGGCTGGAGCCATACGCTACAACTGCGAACTGCTACATGCACTCAATCCTTCCGCCACCATCGTGCTCATCACCCCGATGCAGGCAACAAAAGTAAGTGAGGAAGCGATACGAAAGACAGGCGATGTAATTGCAGAATGCGGTCGCCTGCTACACATACCCGTCATCCGGCTTGACGATGTAGGCATCACCCGAAAACAAGAACTACAACGCTCCACCTACACCTCCGACGGTGTCCACACCAACCTCGACGGTGCCCGACTGGTGGGAGAGAATATCAAGTTGAAAATTGACAGTTTAAAGTTGAAAGTCAGTTTATAATAAATGGTAAATCGTAAATGATTAAATGGTAAATGATTAAATCGTAAATGTTCGATGGTATTCTCTGACTTATTCTTTCTTTTCGTCTTTATCCCGGCATTCATCCTTTGCTACATTTTGGGTGGCATCATCGACCGTACGCTACTGAATAAGGATGTGCGGAGAACGCACCAGGCACGCAACGTGTCGTTGGTCATCTTCTCCCTCATCTTCTATGCTTGGGGCGAACCCGTCTATGTGTTCCTCATGCTGTGTTGTGTGCTGGCCAACTATATCATAGGACTGCTCATCGACCGTCAGGAACGTCACCGTAAGGCTGCGTTGGTGGTAGGACTGATTATCAATATCGGCATTCTGGGTGTGTTCAAGTATGCCAATTTCTTTGCTGAGACCCTCCAACTGACAGGATTGGACATCAGTTCGCCCAACATTGCCCTACCCATCGGCATCAGTTTCTATACCTTCCAATCCATCTCCTACCTCATCGACGTCTATCGCAAGGAGTCACCTGTGCAGCATCGGTTCATCGACCTGCTGCTCTACATCTCGATGTTCCCACAACTCATTGCCGGACCTATCGTTCGCTACGGAACCATTGCCGACAACATCCACCGTCGTCATACTTCGGCATCAGATATCGCCTACGGCATCCAGCGTTTTCTCATTGGATTAGGTAAGAAGGTCATTCTGGCCAATCAACTGTCCGAGTTGTCCGACCTGTTCCTCAAGAACAACCTCGACTCTCTGTCGGTAGCCGGCTCGTGGATGGGCATCATCGCCTTTACGCTACAGATCTACTTCGACTTCTCCGGCTATTCCGATATGGCCATCGGTATGGGGCGCTGTCTGGGATTCAAGTTCAACGAGAACTTCAACCACCCCTACTGCTGCAACTCCATTACTGACTTCTGGCGTCGCTGGCACATCTCATTAGGCAGTTTCTTCCGCGACTATCTCTACATCCCGTTGGGCGGCAACCGTCATCATCAGGCGTTGAACATCCTCGTTGTGTGGTTCCTCACAGGTATGTGGCACGGAGCCAGTTGGAATTTCATCATCTGGGGACTCTATTTCGGCCTTATCGTCATGATTGAGAAGTACACCATACTGAAAATCCAGAAGTACATCCCGGCGGTGTTCCTCCACATCTATAGCATCTTGCTTGTCATCATCGGCTGGGGCATCTTCTACTTTGACGACTTCAGCAGCATGCTGACCTTCTTCAATGCACTTGTGGGCAACACGAAGGAACTGACCGACCTGCTGGCCGAGACCACGCTGTTCGACCACTTCTGGTTGTGGATAGCAGCCGTCATCCTCTGCCTGCCGGTCTTCAACGGCCTCTCGTGGCTACTGCGGAAATGTGTGCCTAACACCTCACTCCGTACAGGTATCGCCACCACAGTGCAAGTAGTCTTCTCCATCGCTGTCCTCGTACTCAGTACAGCCCTGCTGGTAGGTGCTACGAACAATGCATTCATTTATACGAGATTTTAAGTTATGAAACATCGGAAATCATCCCTCACATACATCATCCTCGTCGCTATCGTGTTCGTAGCCATCAGCGTCGTATTCGACACCTTCCCCCGCAGCCGGATGTCGCAGCTCGAGAAGCGCGAGTTGGCCACCTTCCCGTCTTTCTCGTGGGAAAGCCTGGCTGACGGCTCATTCACCAGCAAGGTCTCATCGTGGTTCAGCGACAGCGAACCCTTCCGCGACGAACTGATGACGCTGAGTATGCAAGTCAAACATCTTATCGGCATCGCACCCACAGAAGACAACATCAAGTTTCACGCACCCGAACCCGAAAAGCAGGCATCACGCCCCAAGCGGAAGGGAAAGAACCCGATATACGAGAATGCTGACGACCATAGCGAGACCGATGAGAACACCCTCGAGGAGAATGCCAAGATAGCGAATGCAGGTATCATGGTTGTGGGTAAGGATAAGAACGTACGCGCCCTGATGGCATTCGGAGGGTCGGCTACAGGCTGTACCGACTATGCCGATGTGGCTAATTACTACAAAGCGACCTTCCCCGACGTCAACGTCTACTGTATGGTCATCCCTACCGCCATCGCCTACTATTGTCCGGAGAAAGTGAAGCGCTACACCAACCCCCAACTGCCCACCATCCGCAACGTCTTCGCACACCTCAATCCGGGCGTCAAACCTGTGAACATCTACTTCATCCTCAAGAAACATAAGGACGAAGATATCTTCCTGCGTACCGACCACCATTGGACACCACTCGGAGGGTTCTATGCCGCACAGACCTTCGCCAAAGTAGCCCGAGTACCCTTCCGCGACCTCAAGTCCTACGAGCAGCACGTAGTACATCGCTACGTAGGCAGTATGTACGGCTACTCCAAAGATATCGCGCTGAAGAACGCACCCGAGGACTTCGTCTACTACGTCCCCACCGATGTGGAATACACCACCACATACATCGACTACACCCTCAACGAGAACTACCGCATCGTCAGCGAAAGCCGTCCACAGGAAGGACCGTTCTTCTACAAATACAAAGACGGCAACGGAGGCGCCTATTGCACCATGATGGGTAGCGACCAACGTCTCACTGTGGTGCACACATCCACCAAGAACCACCGCCGACTCATCATCCTCAAGGACAGTTTCGGCAACATGCTGCCAGGCTACCTCTTCTATTCGTTCGAAGAGATTCATGTCATCGACAACCGATATTTCACACACGACATCGTGCAGTATGTCCGCGAGCATCACATCACCGATATCCTTTTCGCCAACAACATCTTCAGCGCATACCTCAAATCCACCTGCAACAAGTACAGGAGATTCATCAAAGAACAGCCCGACTCCATTGCTCCCGAAGCGATGAGCAATGTGCCGGAAGAAATAACAGAGACAACCCTAGACAGTATATCCTTATGAAAGAAATCAAACGAATCGTACTCACCGGCGGTCCCTGTGCCGGAAAGACCACAGCGCTGGTGAAAGTCATCGAATACTTCACCAACCTCGGCTACAAAGTATTCACCATCCCCGAAGTGCCCACTATGTTCACCCAGGCAGGTATGGACTACCTCACCCAGAACCACGACTTCTTCTACGAAGGCGAGAAAGCCACCCTTGAGATACAACTCGCCCTCGAAGACAAGTTCATGCGTATGGCTGAAACCTGCACCGAACCCTGCGTCATCGTGTGCGATCGCGGCGTGATGGACATCTCAGCCTATATGCGCCCCGAAATGTGGACCGACATTACCAGCCGACTCGGAACCAACAGCGAGGAGCTGCGCAACCGCTACGACGCCGTACTCCACCTCGTATCGGCAGCCGACGGAGCAGAACAGTTCTACACCACCAGCAACAACGCACAGCGACTCGAACAAGCCGACGAAGCCGGACTGCGTGTAGCACGCGAACTCGACAAGAAAGTCATCCGAGCATGGACAGGGCACCCACACCTGCGCGTCATCAACAACAACGTCGATTTCGAACGCAAACTCAACCGAGTCATCAAGGAAATCGCAAAAGTACTCGAACTGCCGCAACTCATCGAGACCGAACGCAAATACATCGTTGAGGTCATCGGCGAACTGCCCGACTGCACCGAAAGCGAAATCACCCAGACCTACCTCGTGGCAGACCCTGGGTGCGAAGTACGTATCCGTCGCCGCAGCTGGAAACAATCCACCGTCAACATCCACACCACACGGCGAACACTATCCCCCACAGAAGAACTGCTCACCGAGCGACAAGTCAGCAACAACCTCTACGAATCGCTCCTCCAGCAAGCCGACCCCTATCGTCAGACCATCCACAAACTCCGCAAGAGTTTCATCTGGCAAGGACAGTTCTTCGAACTCGACACCTATCTCTCCCCCATCTCCGACCTCATGATACTCGAGACCAAAGGAATGGCACGACACGAAGATGTCAAGTTCCCACCCTTCCTACGCGTCAAGGAAGACATCACCGGCAACACCGCCTACTACAACTACAACCTCGCCCTCAAGCGGTAAATCCCCACTCAACTCTAAACTCTAAACGCTAAACGCTAAACGCTAAACGCTAAACCCCACCCCCCTCCATAGAGGGAGGGGGAATGTGGGTTGATTTGTGGGTCGTGGGGGAGGGTCTTCTTTAGTTCTGATCACTTCCTCCACCTGCTACCGAACCTGTGAAGACGGTCAGTGTAGCAGCAGCAGAAGGCATAGTGAACGTACCTGTGAAGACGCCGTCGTTCTCAGTCAGGCTGACCGACTGGCCGTTGATCTGTGCGTATGGGTGTGCCGTTGCGTTGGCCGGCTCCTCGAGCTCTACCGATACCTGCGCACCTGCCTCGACCTGCGCTCCGCTCTGAATCTCGCTACCGCCTACGCTGACGGTTGCTACGCCCGTACCCGTCTTTGAGATGACGAGTGAGTATGAGCCTGTAGATGGAGTCACCGGGGTTGGGTCGCTTGGAGTGGACGGATTGGCAGAAGGCTCCACGCTTCCGCTGCCGTTGAGGAATCGGGGCTGACCTACGGGATAGGTGGCGATTGCATCGCCGAACGAAGGGGCTGCGCCCGTCACGTCGAACTGAGCCTTGCTGCGATACCACTTGCCGTTCATGTAGCGCGAGAGGATGGCTGCCGTGAAGCATGCGTCTGCGTCGGCTCCGTCCTTCCAGTCGAAGGCGGTCTGCACCTCGACGGTGAGGTTCCCGGTTGCATAGTTCATACTTGCGCCCGTGAAGTCGCCGATGACGCCCAGCTCGAACGAGCCTGCCACGTCCTCGCCCTGCTTGTAGGTGAGGCGTACGGCACCGAATCCGTAGCTTCCGTCGCGCTTCGGGTAGATCATCGCGATGGTAGCGATGTCGCCGAAGTTCACCACACCCAGCTCCTCTGCGATTTCAGCCACACTGCGGCCGTAAGCCACATCGATGGTACACTTGCGTGATACGGCATCCACCGAGAGCGCCTGAAGGTTCGGGCAGTTCTGCGGCAGCGTGCCCTCTGCGATGACGTAACTGCCTGCCACCAGCCCCTTCACACCCCACCTGTTGTAGCCGAAGAGCCCGTTGTCGCGCAGGGCGCTCTGACGGAGCAGGGAGTCGTTCACCTTGTGGAAGTGACTCATTGAATCCAAACCTGCCGATACGCCCTCGTAGGAGTGGTCGCATATCGACTTCAGTGCAGCGTAGGCGCTACCGGCGGTAGCGATGATACAGCGCTGCTTCATCTGTGCCAAGGTACGTGGCTGCTTGCCACCCTCCTGGCGGTCCTTCGTGATCTGCTTGCCGTTCACCACCTGATAGGTGTGCGACTTGGTAGAGCCACGACGAAGACCATAATAACCTGTACTTTTTGCCATAATGTAAAGACTGTCAATTTTCTAAGCACTACTGCCGTCGTGAGCGTGCCCCGAAGCTGTTGCGCAACCATTGTACCGTTCGGTACCCTTCGGGTAGGTGTCGATTGACCTTTCGGCGCCCTGACGGGAGTTTCCCGCTGTTTTGACACTACAAAGTTACGATATTTTTCTGAATGCACAATGCATTATTCGAAATATTTTTGTAAAATCCACTAAAAATACATATAATATTTATATTATATGTACGATTGTAAAGCAGAGATAGCAAAATGCGAATATATTTGTAAATCGCGGTTGATGTGTTGCAGTTGTTGCAATTGTTGCAGTTCGTTTTGGGAGTATTAACATAGAAAATAGGTTTATTTATATATATTATATATTATATATATAATATATATAAATAAAAATTTCTTTTTGATTTTTTCGACAACCAAGAAATCAACTGCAACAACTGCAACGTGCAACGGAACTCCCCCTTCCTGAAAAGGTTGGCTTTCCTGCTATTTCGTTTGGTGGTATGAAAATAAATGCTTACCTTTGCAGGCGAATAACAATAAACAAGATGGATCAGAATAATCAGAATAATCAGAATTCTCCGATAACCTTTTTGCCCCAGCATGGGCATTATCGCCATTTGCGGGTGTATCAGGTCACTGAGATGATATATGACATCACTTACTATTTCACTCAGAACTATTTGAGTAAAGGCGACCGCACCATTGACCAGATGGTGCAGGCAGCTCGATCGGGCAAGCAGAACATTGCTGAGGGTAATCAGGCTGCTGCCACTTCCAGTGAAACGGAAATCAAGCTCACGAATGTTGCCAAAGCCAGTTTGGAGGAGTTACTTGACGATTACGAAGACTATCTGCGCGTGCGTAACCTTCCGCAATGGGGTGGCTTGCACCCTCGATATGAAAAGATGCGACAATATGCACGAAGTGAACAGATTAAGAAAGACTATGCAGCGAAAATCCGCCAGATGAACGACGAGGAGATTGCGAACCTCTGTATTACACTGATTCATCAAGCCATGTATATGCTCCACAAACTGTTAATAACGATGCAGAACCGCTTTGTGAAAGAGGGAGGTATCAAGGAGCGAATGTTCCAGAGTCGGCTGAATTATCGCAATAGCCAGAATAATCAAGAAAACAATAACCATAATCATTAACTACTGAACGATAGAGATATGAAACGACTGATGTTTTTTTTTATATTAGGAATTATATCAACCAACCTTTTTTCTCAAATCAAGATTGAGATGGTGCAGAAAGGTGGAGTGTATGAAGTGCCTTGTGAAGTAAATGGATTGAAACTCAAATTTGTCTTTGATACAGGTGCTTCTACTGTCTCATTATCTAGTTCTGTAGCAGAATTTATGCTAAAGAATGATTACTTAAATGAAGAAGATATATATGATGAATTAATAGTTCAGCAAGCTGACGGATCAAAATTCACCACATTTAAGGTAAGGTTAAAGACACTAAATATAGGTGGTTGTGTATTGCATGATGTTGTCGGAGTAATTACACCACACCAAGACTCTCCGCTTCTATTAGGTCAATCCGCAATTCAAAAGCTAGGAAAAATATCTATAAAGGATAATTATCTCATTATTGACAAGACAGCAATATTTGAATACAAAGGCTTAGAAAAAGACATATCCTTTCTAGGATTAAAGCAATATGCTACTTATGATGAATGTTATAAAACTCTATGTAATAAATATGGTGTAGATAGAGTTTATAGAGGCGTTACAAATGGACAGCCTTCAATTTCGGTTTCAAAGGAGATTTTTAATAATTTCCTTTTTGATGAAATAACTTTGAACTTTTGGGACGGGTATTTGAACGATATTAATTTGATGATTTTTTTTGAAAAAAGAGATATAAACAAAGCGAAGCAGAAATTAAACGAGATTTATCAAAAATATGCTAAAAAGTACACATCAATAAAAAGGGAAACCAATTCGAATGGATTTCTTCATTATTGGATAGGCTACGAAGATCGAAAGAATATTAAAGACCAAATTAAATATCCGATAGAATTAACAATAATTAGTGTAGATACTCGTGATATTATTGACGGGGAATGGGTGATAAAGAATTACTATGGAGTATCGATTACTTATTGGCCCTATAGCCAGAGGTTATTTCAAGAACAGAACCCAGTCATAGAGGATGAGTATTAGGGATAATAATTTACAAGTGATATGGCAGCATACGCAATATTTAATTATCAATTCTATCCAATTTACAAACAGGATCAACAAGGAGTGTTTGAAGGGATGGAGTATGTTCAAATGACAGCAAAGGAAGCATTTGATAAAAAACAGACATTATTTGGCGATTTGTTGTTGAAGGATTTCGAGAAGGAAAAGCCAGAAGATATTATTCATTTTACTTATGGGAAGGGCCCAAAAGAATATATTCATCGTCACTTGATGCCTCCAACTGATGATATCGTCATTATGCGAGTGGCCAACCACAAGATACAGACGATTGTGGATGCTAACCTAAAGGAAAAGCGGGTGGATGACTATCAAAACAGTATTGTGATTATCGATAATCGTCCTGGAATACAAAGGATGTTGATTGAAAATAAGAAGGTCGCATTTCGTGATGTTAAGCAATTAGCAAATATTTTAGATTTTACTTTCAACAAATTGCTGAGTAAGTATTATCTTTCTATCACACTCGACCATTTACAGGATTCCCGCCAATTCTGGCAATACGCTAATGACCGTACAAATTTTCCAATAGGTTTTTACAAAGTCAGCTTCAAACTGCCTTATCCTAATTTGGAACGACTACGCAAAGTGTACGATCGTTTGTTCTCAAAAGTCCGTGAGAGTTTTGATAGCCGTTTGGATTTGGAATTCACTAGCCCCAAGGGGGAAGTAAGGCTCAATGAGCAAGACATATATCAGAATGAGGCTATCAAGTGGTTTATGGAGGAAGCGGGAGGTGAAGTGCGGCTTTATTCAAACCAAGCCAAACGAAGTCCGATTGTTGTGGGCAAGAATTCTTATCTTTCTATTTCTGTAAGTGACTCTATTATTCAACGCGTGATAGAGGATGCTATCAACGATGACATGTTTGGTAGTGCAGCTTTAGATGAAATTAAAAAGACAGCGAAAATAGGAATTGATCTAAATAAATGAAACTCCTAACTCCAGACGAAAAGCACACGCTGCACCATCGTTACATACATAACGATCTCTACCGTCAATGGTCGCCCATATTATCTAAACTTCAGCGAGAAAACGATGAGGCGGATGCTCAAACAATTTGGTATGTAGCGGAACAAATTATTATCCGATTACGTAGCGAACTAGCATTCAGGGAACAGGAAATACCACTCATCTATAATGAATTGCTCACAGATTGTTTAGATTTTAGCGGTTCTACTCGCACGAAAGAGCAAGCTAAGCGAACAGCTGCAACTATGATGAGTATTGTACTGACTATGCTGATGAATGCCGTTGAAAAAGGGCACGAATTAGAATCGTTTGCCAACGAACCAATGTGTACTGCCATTATAGACCTTCTTTCTGACGAAGGATACTTTCGGAGCTTGATGAAATTGTTCTTTAAACGAATTATTGGTTACGACGGGAAAAAGGTTGTTATTACTTCAAGCGATCCTATGCAGAAGAAAACCGATTTCGAAAGTATGGATGAAATGGCGACGGAGGAAATCAGATTAATGGTGCAAAATGTAGTGAGTCGCACTCAAAGGTTGAAACCATTGTTTGGCAGTTATTGGGATGTGTGGGAACCGCTTTGGTGCGATATATGCGCAGATACTAAGTTTCTTCTACTTTTGAAAAAGATAAATCCTCGCACAACTGATTGGGGTTTGAACGAAAAGATGATTTGCAATGTTATAGGAATGTTCCGGGACAAAACTGTTAAGTTATCTGTATCGATTCAAACCATAAATAAAACTCTTTGCCAAAAAAACGTACGTAGTTACTTATCAAATCACGCAGATTACGATAGTACAAATTCTGTTTTTAACATAATACAACATGATAACATCGAAAAAATGATAGATAAACACATACTATCAGTAAAACGTAATTAGCTGAAATACAATTGATAAAAAGTTGAGAGAAGATTGCTAGAAGTTTGGCAATCTTCTTTTTTTGTCTCCGAAAATAACTCCGTACCTTTGTCGCCGAAATCAAAAAAACGATAATACGTTTTTAATGGATAAAACTTCTATTAAGAACTATAGGCGTATTTTTGCCTTGTATTTGGTAGTAATACCATTCGCAAAGTTTATTATTAAATAAAAGGGTCGTATAAGGAGGCGACCTGTTGGGCGAAGTGAGCGAAAGGAGTCTCGCGAGTGAAAAGACGTCAATTCTTGAACTTCTTCCTCACAAACTCAACAAATGAAGGAATATTACAGGAAACTCCCTGTTGAGGGCATTAAGGATGAGGATGTATTGGCTCTTTGGCATACTGGCCAACTGTTCGTAAAAAGACCAATCAAGAACGTTCCTTTAGAGAAGATAAAGGATAATGTACGTGCGTACGTGAATAGACTGCGTCCGTTCGTAACTGCCGTATTCCGTGACTCGATTGATGAACTATGGGATGAAATACTGGATGACGAGCTGTATCGACCGCTTATCGTCCCAGATGCTCGTACCCGTAAAGAGCGATCGCTGAACAAGAATGGTGCGATGCGTCTCGTGGGCGTTCTTCGTTCATTAAAGGTCTATGAATGTATGACGGATTCCGAAATCTGTGCCACTCTGGAGGGGCATAATAAAGACTGTTCGTACCGAGGTTATCTGGGCAAAGGAGTTAATGATTATATGTTTGGCGAATTGAAGAAATTAAGGAATAGTTTCTGGAATCCGCGTTTTGATAAATAGAACATTTTATCAGCGAAATAATAACCTTACCTTTGTGCCGTCAAACAAAAATCGCAAGCGCTCTTAGACTTATTGGAACAGCAACTCACGCACATAACGTGCGAACATAATCATATTTATATTTTTTCATTATGGAAATAATCAAAAGATTTCATCATCATCTGTTCGGAGATATTCGTACGATGATGAACGAGAAGGGTGAAACCTTCTTCGTAGGTAAGGACGTGGCTCAGGCATTGGGGTATAGCAATACTCGTGATGCGCTGGCTAAACACGTCGACGAGGACGACAAAACCACCGTCGCAATTCGCGACACTGGTTCTAACTACAAGAGCAAGGCCGTAATCATCAACGAAAGTGGCCTCTATGCTCTGGTGCTCTCATCGAAGTTGCCACAGGCTCGACAGTTCAAGCGTTGGGTGACAAATGAGGTTTTACCTCAGATTCGAAAGACGGGTGGTTACATCCCGACTAAAGATGCAAAGGGCAGGGAACTCTCGGACATGGAGGTGATGTGTCTGGCTTATCAGATTCAGCAGAAGACGATAGAGGCGCGTGACCGCATGATTGAGGAGTTGACCCCCAAGGCGAACTACTGCGACCAGGTGCTGGAGAGTGTTGACTGTCTGACAACGACACAGGTTGCGAAAGGCATGGGGATGACAGCGAACGAGCTGAACATCAGACTGTGTCAGGCAGGCATTCAGTACGGACAGAGTGGTCAGTATATGCTCTATGCTCCTTATGCTCGTAAGGGGTATGCCCAGAACCGCACACACTCATATTATGATAATGCGGGTGAGTTTCACACGAATACTTATCTGGTGTGGACGGAAGCTGGACGACATTTTATTCATCAATTAATCAACAAACAAAATCTGTAAGACAATGAAGACAATCATTGCAAAAGTGGTAGCACAGAGCGACGTGACGTTCGTGCAATCGAAGAAAAGTGAAAACGGCCAGTTGGCCAAGTGTTACATCCGTCTCCGTGAACTGGGCGGCGACTATGAGGATGAGTACCAGTGTGCCGTGCTTGGCAATCTTGCTCAATGTACGTTTGCTGTCGGCACGACGGTAGTAGCAGCGCTGAGGTTCTCGACGCATGAGTCGAACGGCGCTTGGTATCAGGACATCGTGGCAACTGATATCGTGAAATTGAAGTAAAGAAACCTCATAGCTCCTCCGCTAAGTTAGCGGAGGGGGACCGCAAAGCGGTGGAGGCGTATGTCAAGGAACATACAAGCATACTCCTCAGTCACTTCGTGACAGCCCCCCTATCTTAGTGGGGCAGCTGGTATGACGAGGGGGAAAGAAAACAAATTATTAATCGGGCGAAGGTGGTGAAGGAAGTCTACGTAGTGAAAATGGCCAAATTCCGACACAGCCTTCAACCACAAATTCGAACGATTATGACAATGAAAACAAACAGACAAAGTGTGATGACGATGGATGGTATGATGACCATCGGTAAGACAAAGGAAGGTTTGCGTACAGCAGACTTCATCTGTAATGATTATGTAGAAATGGATGCATTTGAGGGTAAATGCAAGGTGCAGATGATGAGAAACGGTATGATGTACATCACGGAAATGCCGAAGAGGGTGAGAAACCAGGCGATCTTCAGGGACGACAACAGCTCGTTCTCGAAGGGGCAGAACGGAAGGTATTACTTCGTGTTCACGATGGACGAGGCATCGTTGGAGCAGCTGCCTCACCAACTGGTGCGCCAGGCAAGGGCTATCGCTGAGAAGATACAAAAACAATTGATAATTGATAATTGACAATTGAAAAAGGAGGTAGTATATGATTTATAGAGTCTATTACAAGGGCAAGCGTAAGTTTGCCCTCCCTATCAAAACCCGCGAGGAACTGATGGCGCTGCGCAATTCGAAAGAGAATCTCAGCAATCTGAGAAAGGCGCAGAAGGGCGATCAGGAGGCTAAGGCTCGGTTGGAGCAACTGGCGTATAACATCGGTCACGTGGACGGTGCTTTGGCTGGATGTAAGAGTCAAGGGAGTTTCTTCTTTCACGACATTGATGCCTACGGCAAAAACGATAACGTTAACGATAACGATAACAGGAGCAGTGCCGACATTAAAGACCTTATTCTTAGTAAGAAAGAGGAGCTTGGTCTGATGATGCTGGAAAGGAGTGCAAGCGGCGGTTGGCACTTGGTGTGCAAGCGCGTGAAGGGTACGACCATACTGGAAAATCAGGTGCGTGTGGCTATGGCGCTCATGATAGAGATGGACACGAACGCACATGATTTGCAACGTGTGGTGTATTCGACCAGCGGTTCGGAGGAGGACCTTCCGTATCTGGACGACGGGCTGTTCACCGAACCGATGAGTGTGGAGGAATGTGAGGCTGAATATGCTCTGCTGAAAGAACGTGAGCGACAGGGACGTGAGGATGTGCCGAAGGGTGCAAAGATGTCGAATAAGCACTATCGGCCGTGGGAAGAGAGAACCTCCCCCGCCCCCTCCCAAGGAGGGGTGTTAAATTCATCATCCCAATCTTCTCCCCTTGGGGGAGATAAGAGAGAGGTTTTCCCATCCGACTATCACGGCATTCCTTTTGTGGACATCATCCGAAAGTATTGGGAGATGTGGAACGAGGGGAAGGAGCCTGTGGAGGGCGACCGTGATACGCTGACGTATCAGCTGGCTTGTGACTTGCGGCATATCTGCGGACGGAATGCAGAGTGGCTGGACCAGGTGATTCCCTGCTATGATGGGTTCCCATTGGAGGAGAAGCGAAAGAAGATTGAAAGTGCGCTGCAGGCGAAGACGGAGGGGATGCCTTACCGACTGAAACAGGTGTTGCAGGCGCTGAGGGCTAACGCTGCCATCAAGGCTTGCGGCGGTACGCTGACAACTCCACCACCTATGCCGACGAAGCTGCCTCCGCTCATACGTCTGCTGACGAAGAATGTACCCGTCTATTGCAAGGCGGCTGTGGCCAGTGGAGTGTTCGCTCCGTTGGGGGTTCACATGCACGGGGTGAGGTTCCGCTACTGGGACAACGTGGAACACGAGCCGACATTCATGAACGTGCTGATAGGCCGTCAGAGTATCGGTAAGGGTACCATCAGAACCCCGATTGAGTATATCATGGCCGACATTGAGCAGCGCGACCAGCCCAACCGTCAGCGTGAGGCGGAATGGAAGCAGAAGAACCCGGGGGCGAAGCAGAAGAAAGACCCGAGGCCGACGGACATCTGCATCCAGATGCTCATCGACAACCTGACGGACGCGGTGTTCAACCAACGTGTGGTGGATGCCCATAACAACGGTCAGCGTTTCATCTACACGAGTGTGGACGAGATTGAGGGTCTGAAGAAGGTGACGTCGAAAGGAAGCGCCGACGAGGTGGGGCTGCTCATCCGTAAGGCGTTCGACAATTCGAAGCACGGGCAGGAGCGTGTGGGAGCTGACTCGGTGAGCGGCATCGCTCCGCTCCGCTGGAACTTCAACGCCAGCACAACACCGCCGAACGCAAGGAAGTTCTTCTGGAAGATGGTGAACGACGGAACGGTGAGCCGACTGGATGTGGCGACCATCATCAGTGGGGACGACGAGGATGACAACGCTCCGATTCAGGGCATCTACGACCATCAGTTTGCACAGGAACTGAAGCCCTATATCGACCGACTGGAGGCCGCCAGCGGCCTGATAGAATGTCCTCAGGCTAAGAAGCTGTCGATGGACATAAGGACAGAGAACCGCGATGCGGCAAGGCTGTACGACTCGGAGGCTTACAGGATTCTCTCGTATCGAGCCAACGTGATTGCGTGGCTGAAAGGGATGGTGCTGTATGTGGCGCACGGGTATAAATGGAGTAAGGAGATTGCGGATTTCGTGCGCTGGAGCGAGCAGTACAACCTGTGGTGCAAGATGCTGTACTTCGGCAAGCAGCTGGAGAAGGAACTGAGGGAAGAGGTGGAGATGCAGCGCCAGTCGGGACCTCAGAACCTGCTGAGTCTGCTGCCCGACGAGTTCACGAAAGAGCAGTACCGACAGATGCGGCAGAGTCAGGGCAGAACGGGTGACGGTGAATCGACACTACGTAGCTGGGTGAAGCGAGGGCATATTGCCTATGATGAAGCTAACGGACGCTACTGTAAGACTGAGGAGTATAAGCGTAAATACTGTGCATAAGCGTTGCAGTGTTGCAGTTGTTGCAGTTGATAATTGCCCTTTCACTCTCACTCTCCCCGATGGGAGGAAGGGAGAAGACACAAAAAGAGAGTGTGCATTGCGAGGGCACTGAAAAAGTCCCCATAGACTCTTTTTAACAATTAAAGTCTGCACATAGTCACTAAAAATTTGGCTATGTGCAGATTTTTTTGTACCTTTACAGCATAAAACGTAAAGGTTATGCTGTC
>JAEEGJ010003670.1_pt1 | contig 56764 bp, 49 predicted proteins | sample 8958761 | NCBI WGS metagenome assembly JAEEGJ01 (sample SAMN16246546, study PRJNA631951) | gut metagenome | biome: gut microbiome; feature: rumen; material: RS-attached | host: Bos | place: Iran: Karaj | collected 2018-10
TCTTCAAGGGGCATGTCGGGGAGCACCATTTCGCGCTTGCTCCAGATGCCGCTCATGTCGGCGGGTTCGAAGCTCATGCGGCGTTCGGCAAAGAGCTTCTTCCATTCATCGGGGCTCTTGCTTGCAAGAGCTGCACGGTCGTGTTCCACTTCGAGCAGGCTTCCGTCCACCTTGCTACGGTAAATGACGTCGGTCAGCGGGTAAGTATCGTCCCCGTTGATGTTCCTAAAATGGGCGTTGAATTGAGACATAATATCCTCTAGTTTTTTCGGGGGTAAATATAGGAAAAATACGCGGTTATTTGTAGCCTAATTTGCTATATTCTCCACGGAATTACAGACTAGACTCGGAGTACTGAGTGAAGAAAACATTGTTTAATAATTTGAAAACGACACAATTGATTGTGGTGACGTTGCTATGCTCTATGGCGTTGACGTCCTGCTTGTTTGATTCTGACGATAATGGCTTGGAATCTTGGCTCTCTGACCGCGGCCTTCCGAATAGCTACCAAGTGCAAACTTTGACCATCGATAACATCAAGCCGTCTTCGGTTGAGGTGAATTTCGATATGCGTCCCAAGTCTGCCGATGTGAATGCTGTGCTTGGTCATGTTTCGAACCTTACGCACGACCTGGTTTTTGATTTGGCCTATTCGGATACGAGTTTCATGAAGAAAATGAGCAAGTCCGATACCGCGGGTGCGTTCCTCATTCTTTCGTGGCTTAAGCCGTTCTACAATGCAAAGCAGTATCCCAGCGATTCCCTGCCGTTCGACGACGAAGTCGAAGTGACGGTAAGCTGGAAACTTGAAACGAACAACAAGGATTCTTACAAGTCGTATTTCAACAAGATTACCAAGATCGCTGATTCGACTTGGTACAAGGAACTGACGGAATGGGAGAGCGATGGCTCTGCCGATACCGTGGTCAACATGAAGCGCGTGAAAAACGATACGACGACCGCAGTTCGTCTTGACCTTCCGTCTGCCTTGGTAAAACAACTCAAGAAGGTGAAGGGCTCCGCTCATTTGCAGTTGCGCCTTTCTGCCCCTAACGCACCTCGTCTTTACCGCTTCTATGGAGACGCCTCTTCCACTTATCCGCCGTCTCTGGTGCTCTATTCCGATTCTACGACCTACATGAAGCCGACTCCGAATCCGTTCCGTATGGCCAATATCGTGAAAAACGAAGAAGAATGCCCGGAATGCGCCATTCTTCATGGCGGTGGAGTTTTTGATTCCCTGGTGGTGGAAATTCCGTCCGAACCTATCCTTGAGGCCCTGTCCGAATTCTATGGCGATGAGTTCCCGTTCACCAAGGGCGACAGTAACGATGTCCGCCAGACGGTGATTCATGCACAAATCACGATGGCCCGCGATGACTCCAAGGGAAACAACGAACTGGGACTTCCGATCCAGATTGTGGCCGGCTCTTATGTCGACAGTGCCGACATGCGTTATCTGGATACCGCCGACCTCCGCTACCGCCGAATGGAAAGGTACCGCCTCGATACTGCGGTAATCTTGAGCGACGGCCACCAGAACCTGGTGTTCCATGATGGCGATTCCTTGACGCTTCAGCTTTCGTATGGTTTCCGCGATTTCCTCAATAAGGCAAGCGATGGTCGCAGCCTGAAGTTCAGCATGCGTATTGGCTGGCCGTTCTTGCAAGAAAAGATGACTGTTTACAGGGACACGATCATTACCAAAAAGACGAAGGTGGTGTCCGCTAAGGGTGATACGACTTACAAGACGAAGAATGATACCCTTTACAAGTATTTCGGTTACTTTGACTATGCCCGCTACGATTTCTCGACGGCAATGGAGAATCCGATGACCGTCAAACTCTGGCTTGCTTCCAAGCGGGAGGATGAAAAATGAAAAAGTTTTTGCTTGCGTTAGGTGTTTTTTCGGGTTTTGCTTTTTCTTCGATGATCGGTTTGGATGCCTTGGGCGAAGAAAACGTCATGGGCGGTACCGCTTCGGCTGCAGGCCGTGGCTTTGCCGGTAACGCCAAGACGGGTGATGCCGAAGGTCTTTCTGTGGTGAACCCGGCTCGCTTGGCTTTCGATGCGAAGGTGGTCTTTAACCTGAACTTCTCGATGGAGCTTGATGGAGCCCGCAATGGTGGCGAACATTACGCCTATTCCAGCTTGTCGATGCCGTCTTTCAACCTTTCGTTCCCCATGGGTTCGTTCGGTGCGATGGGTCTTTCGCTGTGGCAGCATTATGCCGCGTCTTTTGAAGACGAATACAAGAACAAGGAAACCCATGCGAACGCAAAGCTGGAATACAAGGGGAGCGTCTATGAACTCGTTCCGACTTACGCCGTCCGCTTGCCGTTCTTCCGTTCGCTTTCTTTGGGCGCGTCCGCTCACGTCGTGATGGGAAATAACTCCAGAAACCTGACTCTTGGCGCCAACAATGAAAGTATCGACAAGAGCGATTCCTGGGCGACAGGCGACTACATTCTTTCGGACTATGTTGAAGGCGCCTGGGAAATCAAGGACCATCCGGCATACTACACGGGAGCTCTCCAGTATCGTGGCAAAAACGCCTCTTACTTCTTCTCGTTTACGACGGGCTATACTCTGCTGAACACGCTGGACTACAACTTTAGATTCACCGAATTGGATACGCTGGAATCCTCCCGTGTTAAGCGCGAAATCGATGTGCCCGCCATGCTTGCGACCGGTATCAACTACCGTTTGGCAAAGCGCCACAATGTCATGATGGACTTGACCTGGCGCGTGTGGGACAAGGATATCGAAAACATTGCGGGCGGTTGGAATATGCCCGAGGTGACAGAAACCCAGACGGACTTTATGGTTTCGCTCGGTTACCAGTTTGACGGTAGCCCGCTGTTCTACGAATCTTACTGGAACCGAATCAACTACCGTGCAGGTGCCTGGTACAGAAACTGGTATATCAAGGATGTTTTTGAAGTGGGTGGCTCGATTGGCGGCGGATTCCCGCTGGGTCGCAAGGGGACTACAATCGATGTCGCTTTCCAGGGGGGCAAGCGCTTCTCCGATGTCAAGTCGGAATGGGAAGAAATGTTCGTCGGCCTGCGAATCGGTTTGACCGGTATCGCGACCTGGGGACAGGAGCGTAGGTAGGATTTTTAATGAAGGAGGCCTAGTATGGCTATAAAAAAAGAGACTGAAACAAAATCCAAGGTTAAGACTGCAAAGTCCACGACTCTCAAGGCGATGAAAGACGCCGAAGAAAAGGCCGTGAAGGCTGTGGCCAAGGTGAAGAAGGCTGCCGCAACGAAGGTCTCCAAGATCTCCGACGAAGTCAAGAAGGTAACTGCCAAGAAGACGACTACGGCCAAGACGACTGCCAAGACCGCTGCAACCAAGGCTGCAGAAAAACCGGCTGCCAAGACAACTGCTGCTAAAACCGCTGTTAAGGCTGCTGCAACGAAGGCCGCCGCTGTCAAAACGGCTGTGAAGACGGCTGCAAAAACCGCAGTCAAAAAGGTGGCTACGGCAAAGACCGCTGCAAAGGCCAAGACTTCCGAAAAAGAAGTCGCCAAGCTCGCTCAGTCTTTTGACGCTGAGTACTTGGTGCTTATGCAGAAGGATCCGAACTGGATGCATGCCTTCTGGGAAGTGTCCGAAAACAGAATTAACGAAGCAAAGCACGGTAAGGGGAAAATCGTTCTTCGCCTGTTCAACATTGCTGACGACCTTACGGTGCAGCGCGGCAAGAAGCGCAAGTTCCGCGATGTCGAAGTTCCGGCAAATGCCCGTAGCTGGTATGTCGAAAACACCGCCGGCAAGTCCTGCGTCGCCGTTCTCGGCGCCGTGTCCGGCAAGAATTTCAAGCCCATCGTGGAATCGGCTCCGGTCATGACTTTTGACAAGTCCGCTGCCGCTCCTGCCGCAGACGATGCCTTTGCCAAGGCATCTCTTGGTGGCAATACCCTCGGCAACTTCATGAGTTCCGGATTCTCGAGTCAGACGGCTGAATCCTGGCTCAAGAGCCTGGGCGGAAACTTCGGTAGTTCTTCTGAATCCATGTTCTCCGGTGCTCTTTCTAGCGCTGCCTTGCAGTCCAACAACATCGAAGTATCCAAGGATTCCGTGAACTACGGCAAGGATTTCTTCCTGTGGGTCAAAACCCGCTTGATCGTTTACGGCGGAACCCGTCCGGACGCTCACCTCCAGGTGCGCGGTGAACCGTTCCCGCTGAACCCGGATGGCACCTTCAGCTTTGAAGAAGACCTGCCGGATTCTACGAAGATCATTCCGGTGTTTGCGACCGACAAGGATGGCGATTTCCCGACCACGATCGTTCCGATTGTCGTAAAGCGCACGGAGTAATCCGTCTTAATGGGAGCTCCCGGAAAAATCATTTTCCTGATGCACGCACATTTACCTTTTGTGCGGCATCCGGAATATAAACGCTTTTTCGAAGAGAACTGGCTGTTCGAAGCTATTGCCGAAACATACCTGCCTTTGGTGCAGGCCATGCGCCGTCTCCTGGAAAAGGGTGTTCCCGGGACGCTTAACTTGAGCGTTTCGCCCCCGCTTATCGAAATGCTTTCAGACGAAAGCTTGCTCAATAAGTTTTCGGAGCATTTGAAACACCAGCTCAAGCTGATTGAAAAAGAAGTGGCCCGCAATGCGGGTACGGACTTAGAAACTCTTTCGCATTTTTACCTGTCTCGCCAGCACACACTGATTGATTTGTGGGAAAACCGTATTCATCGCAATCTGCTGGCAGAATTCCTGGAACTTGAAAAAGCGGGCAAACTGAATTTGCTCACTTGCGTGGGCACGCACCCGTTCTTACCGGCGTACCAGAGCGATCCGGCCTCTATCCGCATGCAGCTCGATGTAACGGTGCGGACTTTTGAACGCGCTTTTGGCCGTAAGCCCATGGGCGTGTGGCTTCCGGAATGTGGCTATTTCCCGGGGCTCGACAAGTACCTCGCCGAATTCGGCCTGCACTATTTCTTCCTGGAAACACATGGTGTGCTGCTCGCTTCGCCCACGCCCAAGTACGGCGTGTTCACTCCGCTGCGTACGACGCAGGGGCTTTACTGCATGGGCCGCGAACAGAAAAGTTCCATGGAAGTCTGGAGCCGCCGTACAGGTTATCCGGGCCATCCCGAGTACCGCGAATTCTTTACCGATATTTCGAAAAACCGCCCGCGCGATTATCTGGGCGAATACTTCTTTGCTGGCGATACTCCGATTGATTCTGGATTCAAGTACAACCGCATTACCGGTGGCGAACACAAAGAAATTTACCGCCCGTGGAACGCGATGAAACTCGCCGAAGACCATGCGCGACTTTTCGTGGTGAACCGCGAAGCGACCATTTCAGAATTGCTGGTGAACATGGAAGGCCATAAGGCCGCCATGCTTTGCCCCTACGACGCGGAACTCTTTGGACACTGGTGGTTCGAAGGCCCGATTTTCCTCGAAGAGATGCTGATGCGTGCGGCCTCTTCGTCGGTCATTGAATTTGCGGGCGCCGACCAGGTGATGACCAGTTCTGCAGATCCTGATGCGCATGAACCGGCGTTTTCAAGCTGGGGTGAAGGCGGCTTCGGTTCCGTTTGGATTAACGGAGAAACGGACAAGTATTACCCGCAATCTTATCGCATGCGCGCGATGATCGATCACTTGATGTCTATTCGTGAAAAGATGGGCGCTCAGTCGCCCCGCGGAAAGCTGCTTGCTCGCTACATCAAGCAAATGGAGCGCGAACTCATGCTGTTCCAGGCTTCGGACTGGGCTTTCATGATTCATAACCATTCGGCAGAAGGTTATGCCCGCCGCCGTTTGGATGACCATTACAACAATGGGCATGAATTGTTTGCAGAGGCCTGCAAGGCGATTTTACGCAATACCGATAAGCCGGCTCCCAGTTCCATTTTGCCGAAACTCGAAGAAACCAACAATATCTTCAGCTGGCTTTAATAAACAATTATAAAGTCTTTCAGCTTGCCGCTATTGCCGATTCTAAAGCGGTAAACGCCCGGAACCAGAAGCGATTTGACTTCGCGTTCGTCAATGCAATGGGTGCTGGTGCTGTACTTGATTCTGGTAATCAGGTTGCCACGGCGGTTACGGATTTCAATGTAATCCTTGTTGTGGGGGAGCGGCGTAAAGCAAAGGGAGCCCTCTCGCCAAGGCGTGGGGTAGGCGCGCATGGTGGAATCCTTGAATACGGTAGGAACCGGATCGTCTTCGAAGAAGCGGCTGAATACCCAAAGGGTAGAATCGGGTGTGCCCTTGCCGAAGAATTCGGTCTTGGCGGAATCAATGCTGTTCGTTGTCGGCAAGAAACGTATGGTGTAAGAGTCTGAATAGATGGCGACGGCGGAGGCTCTGCCCTTGAACTTGGACATGTCGGGAGATCCGTTGGATTTGTAATCGTAGGCGACGTAGTCCAGCGTCGGTGCTTCAAAAGATTTGGACTGCACTTCTGTCTTGAATTCAGGCCATCTCGACTGGTCATTTGCAATCATGAACGAGGAATCGACCAGTTCGCTTCTCTTTCCAGTGAAAGCAAGTCTTGTGGCGAAATCGTGGAACAGGGAATCTGCCGAAAGGTTCTTTTTCTTGGCGACTTGCGTCAACTGGTATTGGAAATTCCTGCTGGGTTCTTTATTGAAATTTTCCCAGATCAGCCTGTTCACGTCGTGCCCCACATGGTTATGCAGGTACATGAACAAGATGCCTGCGCCGTAAGGCTTTGAAAGCGTGGTGTAGGGCTTTCCGACATTTTCGGCCATGGAAGAAAGGTTTTCAAAGTAATCGTCGACATCGGGGGCGGCGATTTCTTCGACGCCGGAAGCGGAGGCTTCGAACCAGAAATTCACGGAGGTGTTCAAATAACGGAATTGAATGGCGTGATACAGTTCGTGAATAGCCGTTACGCGGAGGGCTGCCATAAAGTTTTTGGCGTAGGAGTAGTTGTAAATGGGGTGCGTGAATTCTTCGGTAGCGCGGGAGTAGGGGCAGGTTTTATCGCCAAAGGTAACGGAATCGGTAATCGCACCACCATTCGGGACATGCTTGAAATCGTTCTCAATAAGCAATTCGGTTTCTTCACCATCCATCGGAATCGTGAGGCCGAAGCAGAAATAGCAGGGTTCGCTAAAGAAGGAACGGTAATGGCGCAATGTCGACATGTCGATGACTTCGACGGGATAAAGTTCGTCGTGGGTCGGCATTTCGTAGTGGTAGGTCTCGAAATATCCCTTGGGCGTGCGCATCCCCGATTTGTTTATATGGAAGTCCCAGGCGTATTCAAGGGCCTTTTCCAGAGAGTCGATATAGGCCTTGGTCGTTTTGTGGGGACCTTCGAGTGTATAGAAAATTTCGAAGTGCTTGGTCGTGCGGGTGTAAACGCTGTCGTACAAGTCGCTGGCGGTACACGCCGTGCCCGTAGACAGAGCGGCTGTTTTGGGCGCGTTCACCGGCTTGATGGTCTTGTTCCTGTTTTTAAGGTAATCCATCATCTGGGCGGTGCCGCAGACATGGCCTGAATAAGCAAGCGTCGCAAGACTCAAAAAAAGTGCAGTTAGCCAACCCAAATGCTTCATTTACAACCCCCCAAAACTTTTTCTTCCTCCAAAACTTGACGTGCGCGCTCACGAATTTCTTCGGGAACGGTAAGCGCTTTTTGATGGTGGGGCTTGATGCGTGCATCCACCATCAACGGGACCTCACATGCCCAGTGTTTTTCGCAGACTTGGGCGCGGTAGCCGAAAACGTCCTTCGCCGGGTCTGAACGCGTAAAGGTCAGCCACAAGAAATCGCGAAGATTGCCGCTGTCCAGAGAAGAATCGAGTTCAGAATCGACTATCGAGATCCAGGGGTAATTCTCACGGAATTCCCAGCGGGCGAGAGCCTCTTCGATTTGTGCCATAAAGGCATCGCGGGTGGTGCTATCGTAGGCGGGACCTTGCAAAACAATCACGCCTGGCATCGGAATCTTGGCCGAGGTGATTCCCGGAATCTTGAGCGTCTGCAAATCTTCGGGATTGTGGCGGAGCTTGCGCTTCTTGGTGCCCGCGGCGGCAAGAGTCAGCTTGGAACCGTGATTCAGCTTGCTTCCGGTGTAGTCCAGCGTGTCGATGCTCGTGCTCGTTTCGAAATGCAAGTCGCGGCTAAAGTCGATTCGCTCCAGCACGTGGCCGAAGAATCCGGCCACATCGTTGACGTCAATTTTACGGTCGGCCTCTTCGTCTTCGGCGGCGGCAATCAAGAGGTACTTGGTCAGACTCGCCTGATTGAACCCGAGAATCGCGTTTGCTGTTTTCAAAAGTTCAAGAGGTTCGCGGTCTTCGGGCTTGGCGTAAGGCCTAAAACGTTCGTGGGCGAGCGCCAGGCAAAGCGGGTGGACTCCGGCGTCATCGACGGCGTGGAGCGCCACAAGTCCCGGAATCGATGCCGGAACCATGGGCTTTGTAATCTGGTGGATAAAACTCCCGAACAAGGTGTCTTCTTGCGGCGGGCGCCCTACGACTGTAAAGGGGTAGATGGCGTTCTTCTTGCACAAGACTTTCTTGACTTTCAGGAACGGGAACGGATGCCTATCGGAATAGTAGCCGATGTGGTCTCCGAAGGGGCCTTCGGGCTTCAAATCCGGCTGGAGCTCGCCCAGAATGCAAAAGTCCGCGTCGCTCGAAACCAGGTAGCCGTCGTGGATAAAGTAACGGAACCGCTTGCCGCCGAGCATGCCAGCGAACAGGAGCTCGCTCAGGTTTTCGGGCATGGGCATCACGGCAGCCACCGTTTGCGCCGGCGTGCCTCCGATAAAGATGCTCACCTTGAGCGGTCTGCCTTCTTCAATGGCCTTTTGGTGGTGTCTGGCGATATCGCGCTTGATTTGGTAATGCAGCCCGCATTCGTCTTGGGCGTATTCATTGCCTGAAATCTGCACGCGGTACATGCCCACGTTTGTCGTCATGACCGAGGCGTTCTCGGCGGGGCGTGTTGCCACCTGCGGAAGCGTAATAAATGCACCGCCGTCCTCTGGCCAGCAAACGAGCTGCGGCAAGTCCGAGAGCTTGCATTCCTTAAAATCCTTGAGGTTTCCGCTCTTTTTCGGGAGCGAGTGCAGACCTGTGCGGGCGGCCCTCAAAAGCTTGGCGGGCGAGGCTTGCTTAAAGAATTCGACCGGATTCGACTTGAAAACTACGGCGGTCTGCGTCCCTTTCAGGGTGTCGCGGAATAAAAAATCAAGCCGCTCTTGAGTGCCGAAGATATTGCAGACGGCCCTAAAGGGGCTTCCCTTGACATGTTCGAATAGAATGGCTGGGCCATTGTTTTCAAAAGCTTGGCGCGCGATTTCGGGCATTTCCAGGTACGGATCCACTTCACGCTGAATGCGCTTGAGCATGCCAGCTCGTTCAAGATCCAGCAGTGCCTGTTCCAAGTTTTTGTACATGGAAATCTCGCTGCTATCCGGCGGTAGCGGATTGGTCGATGGCGTTGAACCCTTGGGTCTGTTTCTTGCTTTCGATAGCGGCGAGGGCATCGCGGGTGTCCTTGCGGCTAGCAATCGCATATACAATCGAAGCGCTGTCCATTACTTTGGCGAAGGTTTCTTCCGGAAATTCGTTGAAACCCTGGAACGAGAATTCGTCGTAGCAGGCGGTTAAGTTGCCTTCGTCCGTAAACATGTGGCTCGCGTTAAAACCGCGGAACGGCCCCTTGTCGAGGCGGACCATGATTTTCCCGTTATTGATAGCGCTGATGCGACCGGTCCAGCTGATCTTGTGGAAACCGACCATCACTGTGTAACGGACGATTTCGCCAGCTTCGATAGCCTGGGGCAGAGTATAATGAATAACGGGAACTTTTCCGATAGTCACGTTCATGGGCGCATAGCGCATGGTCTCCAGCAAATTCGCCAGAGTATATTCCTGCCATGAAGTTTGACTGTATTGAACCATATCTAATAATTTAGCAAAAGAATTTTCAATTGGAGTGCCGTAAAAAAATAAATTACGCTTTTTGTTGCACTTCGTTAAAATTCAAAATCGACTGCGCGACGTTCGGTCACGACCTTCTTGACAAAGGAAACGATTGCCAAATGTTCCGGATGGTTCTGGTAAATGTCGAGAGCTGCCTTTGTATGGAATGTCGTGTCGAGTGCGATATCGTATTCCACGTCCCCGTTACCCAGTTCGGCCTTGTTGAAGTTCAAACCCGATTCGATGCTCAAGAGTCCAGGAATCTTTCCTGCCAAGGCGTGGAAAGCGTCGACCATCTTCTGGCCGTTTTCTTTTGCGGTAGCACCTTCGGCTTCGCTCTTCAATTTCCAAAAAACAATGTGACGGATCATGCGTTCCTCTTTTGGTTATAAATTTGTTTGTACAGGTCCAATTGCCGCTTAAAGCAATCGTTCCAGCTGAATTTTTCGGCGTAGGTTCGGGCGTTTGCTTTCTTTTGGCTCAAGTCCGAACGGTAAAGTTCTACAATGGCATTTGCCAGGGCTTCGGGAGTGCGTTTTTTCAAAACGACGCCTGCACCGGAGTTCTTCACATGCTCGGCGGCGGCACCGGTGCTTGCGCCAATCTGGGCGTTTCCGCAGGCCATGCTTTCGAGAATCGAAAGGCCGAAGGTTTCCCAGCCCGAAAGGGCGAGTCCCATGTCTACGCTGGCATAGTGCCTTGCCATTTCATCGATCGACGAAATAAAACCGGCGTATTGAATGTGCGAGTGCTTCTGGACAGCTTCTTCCACTTGCGGCAGGTAGGGGCCCGTGCCTGCAAAAACGAGGGCCGGTTCACACCCCAGTTTTTCTGCGATCAGCGGGTAGGCGCCCAGCAAGAGCTCGATTCCCTTTTCTTCGCAAAAACGGTGCGGGAAGAATATGGTGAGGCGTTCCGGCCTTCCGGCTTTCAGTTGCAGAACCAGCTTTTCGTCTCGCTTTTCGGGCGAAAACATCTGGATGTCGCAACCCAGCGGAATCCAGTGCGATTTCGGCAGGTGATTCTTTTCGAGACGCTTCAGGACTTCGTCGCAAGAAACCTGGATGCCGTCGAAATGCTTGAATTCCTGCCTGGCGTACCAGAAGGCGACCTTCTTGGCCAAAATGCCTAGCGTACGGCCAAACTTGTTCGTGACCGGGCGCTGCACGTAGGTGATGGGGAAATCGGCATGCCAGAAACTCAAAAGAATCGCTTCGGGCACCACCTTCTTGGCCACATGGCGCACCACGGTCGGCAAGATATAGGGCGATCCGACTTCAATCACCTGGGGCTTGTATTTTTCGAGCACGGGCCTAATCTGCGAAGGCCTCCACATAAAGCGGTATTCCCACTTGCCCGGGAATCGATACGCTTCCACGTGCTCGATAATGAGCCCCTTGCTCTTCTGCTCGGTATAAGTCCTGGAATCCGGCATTACGAAAACGGACAGGACTTCTTCCTGACTTTCGTAGAAGGCCATTTTCTGCAAATGGTAGCGACGGACGCCGCCGCCGGAAGGACTCCAGAAATTGTTGAAATCGACAATCGTGAACATTATTCGAGCTCGGCTTCTTCTTGCATGCGGTTTGAAGCCGGGTCAATCGAAAGCGTCCCTTGGTAAAGCTGGTTATTGCCGAGGCGCTTGGAATCGACGGTCAGGAACATGTTGCCGCCCTTGGATTCGAGCCAGTAAATGGCGTCGGAATCGCGCAGGTAGGCGCGCGGTCCCACGAGTCCCTTTTCGGAATCGATGAGTTCGCCGCCCAGGAACATCGGAATGTCCAGAGCCTTGTACAGGTCGAGAATGACCGAGGAACGTCTTTCGTGAATATCCGAAAGGTCGGCGTGGTCGGCGACCTTCAAGTGGTCAATGCCGTCAATGACCACGACCAGGTTCCGGTGTTCCCTGATTTCTTCTTTCAGGTTCTGGAGAAGGACGATGTTGTCAAAGCCGTTTTGGTCGTCCCAAATTTCAAGGCGGTTGTTGCGCACGAACGACATCAGATCGCGAGTCGCTTCCAGAATCTTCTGGTTCACGGCTTCGTCTTCGCTCTGCTTGCGAACGGTCAGCACCGATTCGCCAATGAGCATGGCTACGAGCCTGTCAAAAATCTGGCGGCGGGGCGTTTCGAGGGCGATGTAAATCAGCTTGAGGTTGGGGTTGCTCTGGATCAAATCCAAGGCAAGGCTCGAAAGGAGCGTGGTCTTGAGACCGAAAGGTTTTGAGGACACGTAGAAACAGCCGGACTGGATGCCGTCAATTTCCTGAGTCAGTTTCGGGAAGGTGTTGAGAGCATAGCCGACGCTTACATCGGGCGGGCAACCCATGGCCGTATCGAAGTTTTCCTTGATGTCCTGCAACAGCATGGAACGACGGTGGGTGTGCACGGTGTCGGTTTCCGTTTTTTCGACGAGCGAAAGCAACTGGTCTGCACCGTTTTTGCGAACCACCAGGTCAACCGTTTCTTCTTTCGGGAGAACGATCGATTTGAATTTCAGGTTGAGGCGGTCTGCCATCTTCAGGTATTTCTGAATGCGGTATTCCTGTTCGCGGCGATCCGCTTCGCGCCTGAGGATGACGGTCACCGATTCGGCGCCGCAAGCTTTAAGCTTGTACAAGTGGCTCAGGGTAAGTTCCTGGTACATGGTCGAAACTACGCCCGGAATGCCGGCGAGGTCTGCGGTCAAGGCGTCAAAGAATCCTTCCACGACAATCGGTTTTGTAACGTCGGACTGGATGTTGAACGGAATGTCGCTGGGGCCCGAGGCATAAGAAACGTAGGTGTGCGGACTGTCGTTTTCGTTAATCACTCGTCCGTAAACAGAATGAATCAGGCCCTTGGAATTGCGGGCAGGAATCGTGATGCGGGGTTCGTGGTAGGCGTCCAGGTTGTCCAGATAGAAACTGATCTGGTGGCGTTCGATTCCCGACATCATGCAGAAACTTACGAACGGTTCCGGGTCGCCGCTATAATAGCCGATGCCGTAAAGTTGGGCCTGGCCAATGCTCCAGCCGCGAGCGGCCAAGAATTCGGCAGAAGATGGGCTCTTGCAAGCGGCCCAGTGGCAGTAGCGCACAAAGTTTTCGAGAACCTTGGATTTTTCGCCACCGATTTCCTTAATCCACGGGTGTTCTTCTTGCAGGTCGTGTTCCGGCTCGAGATTTCCCAAAAAGTTGACGGCTTCTGCTCGGGCGGCAGGTTCGTCCATGCCGTTAAAACGGCTTCGCATTACAAATTCAACGAGATCGCCCTCGCTTCCGCACTGCAAGCAGCGGTAGCGCCAGTAACCTAGGGCGTCATAAAAGAACAAAGACGTTTCTTCGGGAGAATGAAACGGGCAGCATGCAATCAGGTTTCGGCCCCAGCGACTTAAAGGGATTCCCAGCTGTCGCGGATGGGTCTTGGCTCGCATGACAATTCCGGCATGTTCTTGGTCAATAATCATAGGAGTCCTCTTTTATACACTAGAAATCTAGTTATTTCTATTGCGATAGGGTAGTAAATCTTTTTAATTTTTAGGGTATGATTGTCCTTGGAATAGATCCCGGTACCATAACGACCGGATATGCTTTTATCGAGTCGAACGGGCAGAAAGTAAAGGTCCTCGAGTATGGAACCTTGCATGCTCCGGCGAGCCATGCGCTCGAAGACCGTTTGCTGCATATCGTTTCCGGGCTCGAAGAATTGCTGGACAAGTACAAGCCTGAATCTTTCGGGATGGAAGGAATCTTTTTTGCGAAGAATGCCAAGAGCGCCTTGGTGTTGGGGCACATTCGCGGCGCGGTTCTTGTGGCTTGCCGCAAGCGTGGCATGACTTATAGCGAATACAGTCCGCGTGTCGTCAAGCAGGCCGTTACAGGCGATGGCGGTGCATCCAAGGAACAGGTGGCCAACATGATTTTTGCGCGCCTCGGAATCCAGGGCGGGGATCTTCCGCTGGATGCTTCCGATGCTCTCGCGATTGCATGGACTCACGCCAATCCCTCGCCGTTGAACGATGCGGTTTCGAAAGTTCTCGGCAAGAAGAAGGTCGTGCGCAAAAAGAAGGCAACGACCAAGCAGTGGTTAGATTTGATTGAAAAGATGGGAGGGCATGTCTAGTGGACTCCAAGATTTGTTACGGCCTTCGACTGGTTGACTCCGCTGATTTTGTCAAGGTTGACGGTTATATCGTTGACAAAAATGTTCTCGATGATTACAACAAATTAAAAGAAACTTTTGCGAAGTCCGGTTTCGCGCTCCGCATTGAATCGGCTTACCGCCCGTTTGAACGACAGCTTTCCATTTGGAATCGCAAGGCAAGCGGCGAACTGAAATTGCTTTCCGCCGAAGGACTCCCCATGGAGCGCCCGAGCGATGAAGAAGAATTGATGTATGCGATTTTAACCTGGTCGGCGCTCCCTGGCGCAAGCCGTCACCATTTAGGGACCGATCTGGACGTGGTCGATGGAAATGCATGCCCTGCCGGCTACGAGGTGGAACTTACGCCTGCCGAATGTGACGGCATGTTCCGCCCCTTCCATGAAAAGCTGACCGAACTTGTCGGGGCGGGCGAGTCCTTCGGCTTCGAGCGAGTCTTCGTGCCTGGCCGCGGTAAAATCCAGCCCGAAAAGTGGCACATCGCGCACTTGCCGACCTCGCGCAGGTACCTTGAAAATTTCTCGCTGAAAGAACTCCGCGCCCTCTACGAGAAAACCGATATTGCCTGCAAATCGGCGCTGCTCGACAATCTCGAAGCGCTCGCCGAAAACTATATCTACCCGTATTTCGTGTAGTCCAATTCTAGAGTAGACCATGAACTTCTCGCCTGAATCCCGCGGAATCTTGCGCTTGCCTCTTGCCGACTACGGCCGCTCCACCCTTGGCGCGTCCTTGCGTTATATTCCGTGCTCCGGCAAATGCCGCTTGCTTGTGGTCGCCGGAATTCATGGTGAAGAACCCGAAACCACGTTCTTGCTGAGCCGTGTGCTCCGGGCATTCGAAAAGCCTTTTGAATCGGTCGCCTTCGTCCTTTGCGCCAATCCCGATGGAGTCACGCTTGGCACCCGCGGAAACGCCAACGGGGTAGACCTCAACCGCAATTTCCCGACCTCCAATTGGAGCAAGGAACCCGTAGGTTCCCGCTCCATTCTAGAAGCCCCGCGCGATACGCTTCTCTCGGCTGGTGTTGCTCCCGGAAGTGAACCGGAAACGGCGGCTCTCGTTTCGCTGATTCAACAACTTGCTCCCGCCACAATCCTTTCGATGCATGCGCCTATGGCCTGTGTCGACGCCCCCGTATGCACGCCCTTGGTTGAATCGCTGTGCGAAGCCTTCGGGGTCCCTTGGCATGCCGACATCGGGTATCCGACTCCCGGCAGCCTCGGCACTTGGTGCAAGGAACAAAAAAGTCCAGAGTGTATCACCCTGGAACTTCCGAGAATGTCTTTAGAGGCTTTGTTTGACCGCTACGCCCATTCGTTTGCCGAATGGCTTGAAAACGTCTAGCGGCGTTCTTCGATCTTGTTCTTTTCGGCGTTTTCGATGATTCGCTTACGCTGGACAAGACCGACCGTGAAACCGATAATCAGGTAGCTGGAACAAAGAATCAGCAAGTATTCCAGAATGAACGGAACCTTTTCCGAAATGAACAGGAATCCGCAGATATAGGTAATCACGATCAGGATTGCCTGGCCGATGTTGAACAGCTGGTTCTTGCGCGGCTGGAGCTTGGGCAAGAAGAGCGGGCTCACCATCAAAAGTCCGGTCACGAGCATCACCAGAACGGGGATAATCAACATCGGGCTTTCGGGATTTTCGAACAGACCGTTAGCCTTCAGGTACACAATCAGGATTGCGTTGATTGCACCTGCAAAGGTGGACGGAAGTCCCGAAAAGTGGTGATGGTAGGTATCGCTATCGCAGGCGTTGTACTTGGCGAGGCGCATGGCAGCGCAAAGCACGTAAATCGAGAAGGTGACAATCAGGAGTGCACCGTTGGCCTGGAACCATTCCGGGGAAAGCGTCTTATAGGCAAAGAAAATCGTAAAGGCCGGAGCAAGGCCAAAGGCAATCAGGTCGGCAAGGCTGTCGAACTGGGCGCCGAACTCGGAACTGGCATTCACGAGACGGGCGGCAAAGCCATCCAGCTTGTCCAGGAGAACGCTCAAGATAATGAAATAGGCACCGGTGCGAATAGGGTCAGAAGTTGTAAAGGAACTGAATGCGCCGGTCACCCAACAGATGGCAAAAACGCCCAGAAGAAAATTCATGCTGGTAAACGCATTCGGCAAAATAAAACGAGATTTACCCATAGGGGCCTCCACTAAGAAGTATCACGCTAAAAATAGTTTTTTTATGGGCTAAAAGCAAAAAACGCCCTGTAAACGGGCGTTTTCAAAAGCTGTAAATGCATTTTTTTTATTTGGCTTTGGGCTGCGGAGCGATTTTCCAAAGGCCCTTCACTCCGGCGGCAACCACAAGGCTCTGCGGCGGGGCGTACGGGTTTTCTTCGGTCGGGAAATTCGTCCAGTGCTTGGTAGAGAACTGGTAGAACTGCGTGGGGCGGTACATAATCGGAAGCACCGGAATCGTTTCCATGAAGATCCTGTTCAAGGCTCGGTAGGCTTCGGTGAGTTCCTTTTCGTCGGTGAGAGCCGGGATCTTTTCCAGCAGCTTGTCCGCTTCTTCGTTCTTGTAGCGTCCCTGGTTTGCAAAGGCTTCTTCGCCAATGGGCCTGTAAGAGACGGAGCCCATCACCTGGTCAAAGCGGTTCCACGGAGAGGCTGCCGAAAGTTCGGCCGTCTGGGTCTTCATGGCAAGGTCAAATGTACCGAGGCGCAAGTTCTTGTCCCACACGCTGTAGTCCACGAACTTTTCTTCGGCGGCAAGACCGATTTCATTGAGGGATTCGACGATGACCTTGATGGCATCTTCCCAGTCGGTCCAACCCTGCGGGCATTCGATGGTGAAGCTACGGACGGGCTGTTTTTTCTTGTCAATCAGCCTTCCGTTATCGTCCCAGCTGTAGCCGGCCTTCGTAAGGATTTCCTTGGCCTTTTCGATATCGTAGGAATATCCGTACTTGTCGGCGTCTTCCTTGTTGAAATACTTGGATTCGGTGCCGAAGGGCAGGATGAATCCGGGCTGGATTACCGGCGTGTAGTTCGAAATGGCGCGGGCCTTGATCTTTTCGAAGTTGATGGCGTGCATCATGGCGCGACGGAGTTCGACGTCATCGAAAGGAGTACGGGTGTGCGCAATGAAAAGTGTCGTGATGGAACCGGGCAGATGGTACGGCTCGTTGCGGCTCCAGGCGCGAATGCTGTCTCTGGCCTTTTCCCAAATACGGGGCAGGAACACAGACGAAATGTCCAAGTTACCCTTGGTCATGGCGCTGTTGAACTGGTTGTTGCTGTTGTACAGGGAATGGATGATATACTTGGGAGAGGGCTTCTTTCCGCTGAACTTATAGTTGCCCCAGTACTTGTCGTTACGTTCCAGGACAATCTGGTCGGGGGAATAAGTCTTGAGGTTGTACGGTCCCGAAACCACCGGCATAGAATCGTTCTTGAATTCGGCAATGCGGTTCATGTCGTAGGTCTTGCCGGACTTCGCCCCCTGGATGAGCGGCTCGAATACGGCCTTCGGGAGTATCGAGGTTTCGGCAATGGCATTCAAGATAATCAAGGGGTTCTTGTTCTTGCTGAAATGGAACGAAATGTTGTTGCCACCATCGTTGGTGATTTCGCTCAGGAATTGCCAGTTGCCGTGACGCGGCGTGGGCAGCAAGGAGTCAATCTTGAATGTGTAAAGAACGTCGTCGACGGTAACGGGGAACCCGTTGCTCCAACGCGCCTTGGTGTCCAGGTGAACCGTAATCTTGTCTTCGTCACTGGTATAGCTGTTGGCAAGCATGGGCTCGAGTTCGCCGGTCAACTGGTTGTACGCCAGCAGCGACTCGTAGGTAATGCGGCTGTTGCCGTCGATGGGGAAGTTGGGGTTGTAATCCAACGGGTTGAAAGAAGAAGGCGGCGTCCAGTCAAAACCACCGATATACAGGGTCTCGCTGCGTTCGTATTCCGACTGAACCTTGTCCTGAGCAGGTTTGGTTTCTTCGTTACAGCCGATAACGAAGAACGCCCCAAGAGCGGATGCCAGAGTGAAAAAATATCGAGCACGAAGTTTAACCGTGCATCCCAAAGAATTCTTTATATTCCCATAATCCATATCATAAATTTAGTGTGTTTTTAACAAAAAAACCACCAAAATTTGTTTACAAGATAAGAAAAATGCCCTTTTTCAGGGCATTTTCGGGATTATAGCGTGAATCCGTATAGCAAACGCTTTGGAGAGGCACTGAACAAAGTATGATTCAGTATAAACGGTGTGCCGGCGCCGCCCGGAGTGCTGTATTTCCGCTCCTTTTTACCCGTCTTCAAGGAAATGCCGATAACTTCGTTTCCTTGGTCAATCCAGGCGTAGCCATCTTTCACGAAGGGCTTCGGGAATACGGCATTCTTGCCGTTGAATTTCCACAGCGGGGCGCCTGCTTCAGAGTAAAGTAAAATGGACTGGTCCGAAAGCCCGACAAGGAATTTCCTTTCGCCGTGATCCGTAATCACCTGCAAAGAAGAGACGGCGTTTTCCATTAGAATCTGGAGCGGAGTCGCATCTTTCTTCTTTAGGTTGAACAAGTAAATTTTGTTGCCGCTTGCGACTGCGGTAATGGAGTCCGCGCTGAGCAAGTGCGAAATCTGTCCGGGAATCTTGCGGGCTGAATTTTCTTCGGTTTGTCCGGCTTCGTCATCGAGCGCGACAAATTCTCCTTCCAGGTTGCAGGCATAAATCGTCTTGTCCGATTTGGAATGCAAGAAGGGTACGGAGAAAATCTTTCTTGACCAGGCCAGTTTATTGTCGGGTTTCAAGATTTTGAGCAGGAATCCGTTCCACGTCGAAACGTAAATCGCGTTCTCGGTCACGTTCATTTTGAAAGCCTTTCCCGGAAGTTGCAAGTTGGCCGGGGAAACATCCCTGTTCAAGTCGTAAATTGAAATGTTGTAGCCCGAAGCGATGACCAACGTGTTTTCGTCGTTGTCGATAACGGGGCTGTTATCGAGGGCGCCAATGTATTTGGCAGAACGCAGTTCGCCGGTTTCGGCGTTAATGCTGAAGAGCCTGTCGGCGGCGGGGTCAATCGTGTACAGGTTGCGCTTGCCGCTAAAGAATTGCGGGTAGCGGGTCTTGGGCGAAATCGGAAGCAACGTCACGAACTTTGCGCCAATCGCCTTGCTGTAACGGTTTAAAATCAACTGAGTCGCTTGCGGATTGCTGCTTGAAAGTCTGACGGCTTCGGACCATGCTTTCTGCTTTTCGCGCTCGTTGTTGCTGTTCTGTTCAAGGTACAGGGCCTTAAAGAACCAGCCCTCGGCATTGCCGGGTTCCAGTTTGAACAGGGAATCCAGAACACTTGGCAAGTCTTCCCACTCTTCATGCTCGGCGAGGTCTGCCGCCTGCTGGGCAAGAATCTCGGAAAGCAGAATCTTCTTGCCGTAATAATGCGGCGAAAGCGAAACCAGCTTGCGGTCGCCAAAGTACAAGTAGAGATTCCCGTTCGTGAAAATGGGTGCTTGCTCAATAGGTTTTGTAAAGTTGAAATGCCACAGTGGGTTCAGAATGGTGTCGACGGCGGTAATGGCGCCTTCGCCAGAGAATAAACCAAGCGTTCCCTTGGCAAGCGGGTGAATCGAGGAGGCGTCGCTTCGAATTGTTTTTCGAATCATGCCGGTTCTTCTGTCGATCAAGGAAATTCTTCCCGAGGCTTCGAGCAGAACAATCTCTCGCTCGAAGGGGAACATGCTTTCGATATTGCTGACCGAAATTTTCCAAAGCGGGGAAGTCCTTGCCTTGGGAATGTAGCCGTAAAGGTAATTGCCCGAAACCAGGAAGAGCATGTTCTTGTCGATCAAGACGTTTCGAATCACGTCAAATTGGGCAATGGATTTCCTGATCGAACCGTCTTCCGACGAAATAAAGTGAAGCGCGTTGTCGGTGCAATTTAAAACGAATTCGTTGGTGGGCGCAAAGAATCCTTCTGGCACGCAGCCGTTGTACTTGTCGGCAACTTGCGTGACAATGCGCTTGTTGTTCAGGATAGAAAGTTGTTTTTCGCTTTGGATAATCGCCCTGTTGCCGTCAACGACAAGATGCGTTATGTTTGTAATCGGAAAACTCTTGCTCGGGCTGCTGGCGTAGAATGCCTTGAATACAAGACTATCCTGGTCAATGGGTTGGTACCAGATTCCCTGACGGTCGATATTGAAAATTTGCTTGTTTGCAGGAACCGTTGCTATTTTCTCGAGGCGGTCGTCCTTGATTTTGCAAATGGAACCATCGTTCAATAGCAAGAACGTCGGATCTTTACCGAAGGTTTTCTGGATAGGGCTCTTTAATTGAATCGGAGCTTTCAGCAATGCCTCAGGCTTGCTGCTGGTGGCGCTTTCGCGTTCCGAAAGCCAGTAAGCTTTAGGAACTTCGCTCGTTCTTGCCAAACTCTGCTCGTAGTAGAAATTGGCCGACGTCTTGTTGTCCGCAAGTTCCTGGATTTTGCCTAGGTAGAAATAAGCCTTTTCCTTGTCGTCTTCGTCGCCTTGCATGGCGGCTTTTTCGAGCATCTTGATTGCATCGGCGGTTTCGCCTTTCAGCTCGAACAGGTAAAGCGCTTCTTGAATGGCGGCTTCCATTTTTTCGGCTGCGGCAAAGGATACAAGCCCGCATAACCACACGAGCGTCAATGCCGTGCGAATCGTTGCGAAATGACTTATGTTCAACCGTTTATCTGCCATCTTTATGCATCAAACTTGTAGCCGGCGCCTCTCACCGAGATAATAAACTTCGGGTTGTCCAAGTCGTCTTCGATTTTACGACGGAGGTTTGCAATGTGATTGTCGACGGTTCTGGTCGAGGGCATGTTTTCGTCGGTATAGCCCCAAATTTCCTTCAGTAGCGTTTCGCGCAAAATTACTTCGCCGCGGTGTGCCCAGAAGAATTTCATGATCAGGTACTCGCGGGTGGTCAAGTCGAGAGGCACGCCGCCCTTGGTGGCTTCAAACTTCTTGACATTGATTTTGATGTTGGCAAATTCAAGAACTTCAGGCACTTGGACCGTAGTGCTACCGCTCTGCGGTTCGATGCGGCGACGGAATGCCTTGACGCGGGCGAGGAGTTCCAGAATTGAGAACGGCTTTGTCACGTAGTCGTCGGCGCCCATTTCAAGCCCGGCCACCTTGCTCGTTTCTTCGGTCTTCGCGGTGAGCATAATGATATAGGTATCCGGGTGCTTGTTGCGAATATAACGGCAGACTTCAAAACCGCTCTTTTTCGGAATCATCAAATCCAACAGCACCAAATGGGGCTGGTAGGAATCCGCCTTGGCAATCGCTTCTTCACCATCGCAGGCCGTTTCTACGGTGTAGCCTTCCATTTCAAAGTTGTCCTGGAGGCCCAAGCGGATGATTTCTTCGTCTTCTACGATGAGTATTTTGAAGTTCATGGTTATTCTGCCTTTTTAAACTTGACGGTGAACGTGGAACCCTTTCCGGGCTTGCTGACCAACGAAATGGTCGCCTTGTGTGTTTCGGCAACGCGCTTGACGGTTGCAAGGCCGAGCCCGGAGCCCTTGGTGCTTCGAGTCATTTCGTCACCCACTCTATAAAAATCATTAAATATATTTTTTTGTTCAGAAGCGGCGATGCCGATACCGGTGTCCGCAACCGAGAAAATGACCCATTCGCTGTCGCTCTTGACATCGACCTTGATATCTCCAGGCGCTTCGGTATACTTGATGGCGTTATCGATCAAGTTCTGAACCAAACTGTATAGCGCTGTGTAGTCGCCCATCACAAAAACATTAGGCTCAAAGTGCGTGTAGAAGGTAAGCCCTTTTTCGACACCGATGTCTTCGACGGCATCGAACACTTTCTTGGCGCAAATAGAAAAGTCCAAACGTTCCCACTTGAAGGCGCCCGTGCCGTGTTCCATTCGCGTGTAATTCAAGATGGCGCCAATCAGGTTCTCAAGTCTCGAGGCTTCTTTGCCAATGAGTGTGGAATATTCCTGTACCTTTTCGGCGCGCTGCAGGCGTCCACGCGCCATCATTTCGGCAAACATCTTGATTGAGGTCAAGGGTGTTTTCAATTCGTGCGAAACGCTCGACAAGAAATTCGCCTTCATCGCCAAAAGCTTGCGTTCTTGAGTAATGAATCGGAACATGAAGAACGAACCGAAAATAACCGTGATGAGGGCGAAAAGCATTAGCCCGTACATCAAGAACATGCGGTGTCTCGTTTCTTTGTGAATGTCCTGCATGTCTTTTTCGTACAAGGTGAATTCCCATTCGAAGGCGTCTGAAATATAGTGCTGCGCGATAATGGGGGCGTTTTCCGGAATTTCGCCCATCACCAACTTGTCATTGTTTTCGGTAATAGAGAAGGGAATATTCTTGTAGCTTTGTATAACTGTCTTGAGCTTGTTCTGGAGTCGTGCCTTGTAGGCGTCCTTGTTGATGACGGCAATCACCACTTGGTCTCCCGAAAGGTACGGGTATGACATTTTGAACAAGGTAATTTCTTCGGTATTCTTGTAAAGGATTCCTTCTTTCGACGAAACGTCGTCATTCAGGATTTCATGGAACAAGTCCCTGTTGTAATACAGAATGTCCATGTACCCCAGCTGGCGGTTGAAGTTCTCGCGCAGGTTCCAGAAGGCTTCGCGCTTTTCTTGTGACAGACTTTCAAATGACAGAATCTGCGTGAATGCCGATTCAAAGAAATACCTGGAAGAAGAAATGTCGTCAATGTTTTGCTTGTCTAGGAATTGCGCCAATACCGAAAGACAGTAGTCTTGTGCTTCCTGGTGCTTTCTCTGGTATACTAGAATTTCAAAGTGCAATAGGTAGACGGCGTAGGTCAGGTCGGCATGCAAATAGCCCTGCTGGTGCGGGTTGCTTTCAAGGATTTCAAGCAGGTGCAGCGCTTCGTCGTATTTCTTATTCTTGTAGTAAAAGCGGATCAGTCCAAGAATGTTTTGGATTTGTTCTTCCTTGGATTCGAAGAAAAAGCTTGTCGGCCTTAAACTCCGTGATCGCTGTTCCAAGTAAATCTTCTGGGCAATGCTGTCTTTTAGACCGCTCGTTTCCACTTGATAAAGTTTCTTGTCGAGGGCTGAGGGAACGCTGTTTGAAAAGTTGGAAGACTTGAAAAACTTCTTCGATGTGATATCGGGGTAAATCAGGTTCCCGTTGTTGAACAAGAAAATGGCGTCCAAGCCTTCTACCGACTTGAATTCGGCGGCGTGCCCAAAGTCCAGGAGACCTTGCGGCTGTTCGTAAAGGAATAGTGACGCTGCCTTGGTTTCTTGGTAAATCTTGGTCTGTTCTTTTTCTATCGCATCTTCGACTTCATTCTGGAACGCGTTCAGGTTCTCGTCGAAATTCTTTTGCGACAAGTATATTTCGTTCTGGATATTTCTAAAACTCAGAAACGAAAGAATTGCCGTCGGGAGGACAATTCCTCCCGCGAATAAAAAGACAAACAGCAGATTATTACGTGAAACCTGCATTGCCAGTCCCTACAGAATTTGTGGACTTAGGGCGAGAATCTTACTTGACAATCTGTGCACGGTGGGTCACCGATACCCTGTGTCCGACTTCGATTCGTCTGCTGTTGGAATAGATTTCGCGAATGAGGACGCTCGATTCGTTGTCTGCAGCCCTGGCAATGATGCCGCGGCCAATCAGGCGGGGCGGGAGCGATTCGTCGGTCTTGTCTTCTTCCCAGATGGCGACGGCGTCGCCAGTGTTGTAACCTTCGTTAAGGCCTTTATCGATAAGCACATATGAGTATGCTCCGATAATCAGCATTGGGTCCATGGAATAGCGGATCATGGCCAGGTTGTCGAACTTGGCTTCCTTGACCTTGCTGTAACCGGACACGTTCAGGGTCTTGAGCGGTTCCTTGAGCCTTGCCTTGGCCTGGTGAATCTTGATTTCACGGAAGGTCGTCACGATCTTTGCGCGGGAAAGCGTGTCGCCGATGGCTGTGATTTTTGCAATGCCGGAAAGGCGGAGCAACGCGTACTTGTCAAAGCTGCTGCCCTTGGCTGCAGGAACGTTAATTGCCTTAGCATCAACGATTTCCACGAGGTCGCCGCGCTTCAGGTTGGAGTTCGTCTTCTTGCCGACACCCACGACCACTTCCGTTTCGGGCATGTGGATCAGGGGTTCCTTCTTTTCGCCCGACTTGATCGAGATAAAGCGCTTGTCTTTTTTCAAGGAATCAAGCGTATAGATTTCGGGGGCGTGCATCTGGTAGTAGCCATTGAAAATCTTGGGGGCCGGACGCTGCTTGTAGTAGTATTCGTCGTTGGGTTTGGCCTTCTTGACTGCCTTCTTGTCCTTGTCGCGCAGGTTGCCGAGCATGCCTTCGAAATCGCTATTGCGTTCGTCGCCATCATCGCAACCGGCGTTTGCGACGGTTAGACCCTTACCCTTGGGGAGTGCAGAATCCGAAATGGTTGCATTGCAGGGGTACTTGCTCTTCTTTTCGACCTGCAGCACATTGCCTTCGCGAATGGAATCGCCCAGGTAAATGGAGTCGCCCGGATAAATCCAGTGCGGGTCTTCGATGTGGCGGTTGTTTTCCCAAAGGTCTGGCCAGGCAAAGGGGTCCTTGAGGAATTCGTCACTCAAGTCCCAAAGGGTATCGCCTTCCTTGACAATGTAGGCAGACGCCAACAAGGCAGAAAGTCCCAGACAGATGGATGCACATTTCAAAAGTCGCATAATAATCCCTTACAGGCTGTTATATCAATAATTTAACCTTTTCTTTGCTTAAAAGTAGGGGCTTTTTGGCTAAAATGCGGAATTTCTTGCGTTTTTCGGCCAGAAACGCGTTCTTGCGGGCGCTGAATGGTCCTGGAACGCTGTTTTTGAACCGGATTCAGCCCCAAGATTCCGACGCGGTCGGGTACGAACAGGAACAGGATTTCGAACTTTCCGGAGCCCGGTTCCAGGTAAAGCGGGATATTCTTGCGCAACATGTAGCCTTCGTTTCTAAACTGCTTGATCGTGCGAGCGGCCACTTCGAGGTTCGACGTCTGCAAGAGAATTCGTTCCGGTCTCGAAAGGGCGGCGGCTTGTGCGACACCTTGTGCCAACGGTTCGTCACCGGGCAGGTTAAAGTAGAATGTCCAGCGGCCTTCGTTTTCGGGCTTGCTGAAAAACTTGCCGAAAAATTCCTGTTCCACGTGGCTGCGGATAAACTTCATGTTGTCATCGACCGTGTTGCGGGCGTTCAAGCGCGACGACATCATGGCGTATTCGCGGCAGTCCATCGAAACGACTCTTTTGAATCGGTTTGCAAGCATTGCGCTCACAAAGGAACTTCCGGAATAGAATTCAAAGAAACTGTCTTCGGCATTGGGGTGAATCGCATCTTCGATGCGCTTCGGAAGTCCCATCCAGGCGTCGTGAATGCGAGGTGTCCAGTCCAACACGTGCATGCTGATTCCCGTTTCGCCAATGGGCATAAAGTCGCTACCGAAAGCACTCTTGGCTTCCACCTTCATCGGAATCGTTCCGGCAGGGTCGAAAGGCTGGTCGGGCATGCACTGAATGTGGTGACAGCTGATGACTTCCGGGCAGTTTCTTTGTATAAAATCAACGAAGGTCTTGTAGCCGTGAGCAGAGAATCTGCCCTTCAGGTTGACTTGAACGAGCATCGCATAGCGCCCGTCACCGACGGCGCGGAACCAAATCTGGCGGAGAGCTTTCTTGAAAATATGCAGGTGTTCTTTCTTGACCTGTTCGAAAACGCGGGTAACAAGTTCGGGTACATCCATGCCGCGGGCGGGAGCGTCAATCGAAAGCGATTCCTGCTGGCCGCGGTAAGTCTTGATAATGCGCCAGTCAGAATGTTCCGGATTTGCGTCTGCAGTGAACCATGCCTGGAACTTTCCGGGAATGCGCTCGTTTTCGGCCCACGCGGCAAGTTGCTGCTTGATGTCTTCAAAAGTCATCGCCGCTTTGCGTACCGGCTTTTCGGCCTTCGGGGCTTCCGTCTGTTCTTTACTGCGACGCACGTTGCTTGTGCGGGGGCTGTTACTTCTTTTTCTAAAGTCGTTTCTCATTTTATTTTCTTAAACAAGGAATCTCGGGTAAATCCAGGAGCATTCGCGGGCGAGCATCTTCGGGAACTCGCGGAAGGTTCCGTTGATCTGGTAAAGGTTCAGGCTACCTTCCACCGGCGAAAGCTTGATGAGCGAGTCGGCGCGGGCTTCGAGGTAGGGGTATTCGTCCAGGTTGCAAGACGATACGACTGCACAACCCGTGAGAGCGATAATGGTGTCGACCATCTGCATCAGAATCTGGTGGGGAGCGCCGTTCAGTCGTGTGGACTTCGGGTTATGCAACACGGCAGAAATCGGGTCGATGACCACTACGCGGTAATCGTGGTTTTCAAGTCGCTTGGCACCCTGGATACGCTTGGCGATAAGCTGGGCCGTTTCAATAGGCGAAAGTGCCGTACCGCGCAAGTTCAAGAAACCGAACTTCGGGGTGCTGGCGTTCAAGTTGCGCTTGCCGCCCAGCAAATAGAGGCGGTTCAGGAACACGGACTTGGTCAGTTCAAAGTTGATGAACAGCACGTCGCTCGAAGACGTTGCATTGCCGAACCAGTCTTCGCCATAGCAAATAGAAAGGCCTAAGTCCATAAGGGCAAGAGACTTGCCGCTTTTCGGAGGTGCCGTGAACAAGAAGAATTCGCCGGCACGGAGCATGTTTTCGACAATCGTCTGGTCTTTCTTGGGGGCTTCTTCGGTATCGCTGGCAAGTTCAATGAGCGGTTTCCCGTCGAGGGAGTATTCCACCCATTCCTGCCATTCCTTAAAGTTCTTGGCACCCTGTTCAAGACCGATCAAGTACTGCTGCTTACCGCCGCGGAGCACGCCCGGCATACGCACCATCATGTGCGGGTTGCTGTTGCTCGGGTCGACCTTGAATCCCTGGGAATCGAGAGTTTTGAAAAGGAAGTCTACGCGTTCATTATATTCTTCTTCGTCGTTGGCAAAGATCTTGACCCATGCCTGCACGGAATTCGCGCCCGTGTTCACAAGAGCGGTACAGGGGAGGTTCAAGGCCTTGTAGTAGGCGAGCTGCTTGGCCAAGGACATCTTGGGATTGTCGACCACGACATAGCGGTAGCGGAAAGATTCGTCCGTGACATCGTCACCACCCTTCACGGCGTTAATGCACAAGAGGGCGCCTTCGGGACTGTCGAGGCTCTTCATGATTTTCTTGATAGAGTCGTCTTGCCCAATGATGTTTGATACGAGTTCCTGGGTGCTGTCGGGGGTATTCGATACCTTGAACGAGATTGTTTCTTCGGGGTCGAATGCCGCTTCCAGAAGTTTGGCGAGGTCCTTACGCCAGTCGGCAGCAGGCCATGGAATAGAAAGCGCTTCGGGGTCAATCTTGAAGTTCTGCAACAGTTCCAGGGATTGGGTATCAAGACCCATGGCGAGCATCTGTTCCATGGAAATCATGTTCGCCGACAGCGGCGTAATGATTGGCATGGCAACCGCCTGCGGGGCGGCCGTAGCTTGTGCCTGGGGAGCCCCTTCCGCAGCCGGGGCGGCGTTCTGCGCCGGCGCCGGTTGTTCCTGAGGACGTTCTGCAGTGCGCTTTTCGGCGGAGAACGCACGGCGAAGGGTCTGTTCGACCTCTTCTCCGTCCATGCCATCGTCGCGGGCCTTTCCGCCCAGCTGGAAACTAGCGTCCATGAACGTCCAGCCTTCTTCCATGGCGGCAACACCCGCCTTGTACAGTTCGGCCTTGAGTTCGTTTACGCTGCTATACTTGTTCTTAAGGAACAGGTTAATGGTCTTTTTTGCGTTTTCCATAAGCGCCTCAGATTCTTTATCATACTGAATGTAGCTTTTTTATGGACTGAAAGGTAAATTTTTTTTATTTAGGGCCTAAAAAACGCCCCGGAATCGCTCCGGAGCGTTTTTTTTAATTTGTTTGTAGTCTTGGGCTACTTGGAAGGATTGAAGGAATCCTTCAGACCAACCGTTCTGTTGAAAACGAGATGGCCCGGCTTGGAATCTTCGCTATCGAGGCAGAAGTAACCCTGACGCATGAACTGGAAGCGGTCTTCGAGCTTGGCGTTGGCGAGGGCCGGTTCCACCTTGGCCTGCTTGATGACCATGGATTCTGGGTTCAGGTAATCGTGCCAATCTTCTCCTTCGGGGACCTGGGACGGGTCTTCGAGCGTAAAGAGGTTGTCGATCAGGCGCACTTCGGCATCCACGGCGTGTTCTGCAGATACCCAGTGAATGGTGCCCTTGACCTTGCGGCCATCGGGCGTTTCTCCACCCTTGCTCTGCGGGTCGTATTCGCAGTGGATTACGGTGACCTTGCCGTTTTCGTCCTTTTCGACGCTCTTGCAAGTCACAAAGTAGGCGCCCTTCAGGCGGACTTCGCCATCCGGCTTCAGGCGGAAATACTTCTTCGGCGGTTCTTCCATGAAGTCGTCGGCTTCGATGTAGAGAACCTTGCCGAACGGAACCTGACGCTTGCCGGCGCTTTCGTCGTTCGGATTGTTTTCCACTTCGATCATTTCTACCTTGCCGTCTTCCCAGTTGTCAATCACGAGCTTGACCGGATCGATCACGGCCATCACGCGGTTGGCAGTCTGGTTCAGTTCTTCGCGGATGCAGAAGTAGAGCAAGTTCACGTCGACCATGGAGTCGGCCTTGGAAACGCCGATACGGTCGCAGAATTCACGGATGGAACTCGGGGTAAAGCCGCGGCGGCGGTAACCGCAGACCGTCGGCATACGCGGGTCGTTCCAGCCCATCACGGCCTTCGTCTGCACCAGTTCCAGGAGCTTGCGCTTGCTCATCATGGTGTAGGTCAAGTTCAAACGGGCAAATTCAATCTGCTGTGGGCGGTTGTCGAGACCCAGTTCAATCAGGAACCAGTCGTACAGCGGACGGTGTGCTTCGAATTCAAGCGTACAGATGGAGTGCGTAATGCCTTCGATCCAGTCGCTGAGCGGGTGTGCAAAGTCGTACATCGGGTAGATGCACCACTTGTCGCCAGTGCGGTGGTGGGTGCAGTGCTTGATTCGGTAGATGACCGGGTCGCGCATGTTCATGTTCGGGCTAGCGAGGTCCACCTTGGCGCGCAGGCATTTTTCACCGTCGGCATACTTACCGTCGCGCATTTCGCGGAAGAGCTTCATGTTCTCTTCGACGCTGCGGTCGCGGTAGGGGCTCGGACGGCTCGGCTTGCCGGCGTCGTTACCACGGTATTCCTGCATCTCGTCGCGGGTCAGGTCTTCCACGTAAGCCTTGCCCATTTCAATCAGCTTTTCGGCAAAGGCGTAAATCTGGTCGTAGTAGTCGCTGGCGAAGTATTCGCCGCCCTTCCATTCGAAACCGAGCCACTTCACGTCTTCGCGGATAGAGTCCACGTATTCCACGTCTTCCTTGGTGGGGTTCGTGTCGTCAAAACGCAAGTTCGTGATGCCGCCAAAATCCTTGTACTTGTTCGCCGTACCGAAGTTCAGGCAGATCGATTTGGCGTGTCCGATGTGGATGTAGCCGTTCGGTTCAGGAGGGAAACGGGTGTGCACGCTCTTGCGCTTGCCCGTAGCGAGGTCGTTAACGATGATGTCCTGTACAAAATTCGAAGATTCAGGGATTTCCATGGTTAATCCTTTAGTTTTTAACGCCGGAAAATATAGTAAAATGGTTATTCGTCCTTGAAGAACCAGTCGCGGTCATGGCAGACAATGGTGGTGTGCGATGTCCTGTTGGAAATGACTGCGATTTTATCGATATCGGTGCAAGCGGGCCCATTTTCAAGTTTTGAAAAAAGTTCCGAGTCTTCATAGTCGATCCAGGATTCGTTTTTACAGATGTAACCGACTTTCTCTTTATTCAGGTATACGACGACACCCTCTAAGGCAGCCTTACAGGAGTATTGCGAGGTCTTGGGGGTGTCTTTGGAATCTTGAATGGAATCGGCCGTGGCGTCGGTAGAGCCTTTTCCGCCGCAGGCGGCAAGTAAAAAGGCTACCGGAAGAATGCTGAATAAAGATTTCATGAATGTTCTTGCATCTTGGCGATGCGAATTATTTTCTCATGCTTTTGCCAAAGCCGCCGCGGCTATTGCCATTACGGTTGCTGTTCCCGCTGTTGCGGTTGTTGTTACGGTTGCTGCGGGAATCGTCTTCTTGCCAGTAATTGTCTTTGGTAGTTTTGACTGTTGCAATCGTGTTCGGGTGGGCGGCGGAATGATGAATTTCGGCCTTGCTCCTCGGAGCGGTGTTGTGGTTCATGGGAACCTTTACGGGTCTGCTCGGAGGAGGCGTATAGGAGTCGTGTCTTGCTGGCGCGACGTAGTGGTTGTGCCTTGGCGGCGGAGGCGGATTGTGATGACGCGGCGGGCGAGGCGGCAGAGGCCTGTTGTGGTACCAGCGGTAGTCGTGCACGTAAATCAAGTGCGTGTCCCATTCAAAACGGCTTGTGCCCCAGCCCCAGTAATCGTAGTAAGTGCCTACCCATACGCCGGTGCGGTAACGGAGTCCCGGGTAGCCGTTCGAATAAACGTAGTAGACGACGTGCGGGTTATAAACCGGAACGTACACGTATTCCTTCTGAACAGGTTCGATGATGATAGTCTTTTCCTTGATGACCTTGACTTGCTCGTTAGTTTGTAAGTGACCATGGTTGTAGGCGGCACTACGCATGCGCTGCACGGCATCCATCACGGCTTCTTTTTGGGTGGCGACGGCATCGCCCAACTGGTCTGTCCATACCTGGTATTTGGCCATGGTGGCAAGAACCGTCGGGAAAGGAATCAGTGCCTGGACGCTTTCGTCGTAGGGAAGGTCTTCGAGCTTGATGCGCTCGGCGAGTTCTTGGCCTTTGAGGTGCTTGTTCTGGTTAGCCCAATCGGCGGCACCCGGGATTTCGTCGCCATGAACAGAAGCCGCTAGCACCTGCACCAGGAGCGGGTCGGGGTAAAGCGCAATGGTCGAAACGAGTGTGTCGAGTTCTGCTGCGGTGAATTGCTCGTTCGCGCGAGCGGAATTGGGCATGCATAAAATGACTGCAAGTAAAAACCACAGCCAAGCGTGCTTGGCCGCAAACGGAATCGCTAAACTTTTTTGAGCCTTCGAATCGGTAAACATGTTTACCTCCTGTAGCTTTAGGTTACTAATATTATACAAAAATTCCATGTCAATTAGATGCTGGAAAGTCGCTTTTGGTTGCGGGTGAACTCTTTTTCGGGATTATTATTCCCAGGTTGCGATTTATCCATTATGGATGAATTTATTCTTACACACTTCTTAAACGAAAATATGTTTTTCTTGTTGTTTGCGAAAAATGCGAAAAAGCCCGAAATTTGCCTTAAAATGACCTTATTTCTTTAAAAATTAGGCGAATTTGGGTGATTTTTGCGTTGTTGTGAATGTCAACACATAAATAAAATTTAACTAAAAAATTTGCACACTTTAATATATCTTTAGAGTATAGATTGGAGGCATGTATGGGCCATTGGGCTAAAATTATATCTACAACGGCGCTATTTGCGTCTTTCTCCTTCGCACAGACTTATGATCTGCCGATTATTTTCGTTGACACCAAGCAGAAATGTCTTGATAAGAATGTCACCGAGAAGATTCCGGCAACCATGCGCGTTTTGGATGGAAAGACGAACAATGTGGCGGACAGTGCCAAGGGTACTCTCTACGATATTGGCATCAAGGTAAGAGGCCAGTCTTCTGCAATGTTCCCGAAGCCTGGTTATGGCGTGGAAGTCCGCGACGAAAAAGGCGAAGGCATGGACGTGAGCCTGTTTGGGCTTCCTCCTGGTGACGACTGGGTGTTCCACGGTCCGTATGTAGACAAGAGTATGATGCGTAATGCGCTTGCCCATTGGCTCTTTAGGCAGGCCGGGCATTATAGCCCCCGTAGCAGACATTTTGACTTGTACATCAACGGAGTTTATCGCGGTGTGTACGTGCTTCTCGAAAAGATTAAGCGTGGCAAGTATCGTGTAAACGTGAGCAAGCTTAAAGAAACCGATGTCGCGGGCGACAGCATTACCGGCGGTTACATTTGGGCATTCGACAAGACGGGTACCAATACGGGTGGTGCAGGCAGCGGTCCCATCGAAAAGGAAGGCTTCAGTACCTCGGACGGCCTGAACGTCATTTTGCATTATCCGAAAAAGGAAAATATCCAGAAGGCCCAGGAAGATTACCTGAAAAAATACCTGAACGATCTTGAAGGCTTGTTCAAGAACGGCAAGAACGGTAGCGGATACGAAAACTATGTAGACATGACTTCGGCACTTGACTATGTGTTGCACGAAGAAATTACCAACAATGCAGACTCTTACTGGTGCAGTTTCTTCTTGCACAAACCCAAGGACAGCAAGGGTGGCAAGGTGACGCTTGGCCCGGCTTGGGACTTTAACCTTGCCATGAGTAACGGAAGCCAGCCTGAAAATGGCGGTGGCGGCGGCCAGGGTGGTATGTGGGGCTTTGGCGGCGGTGGAAACGGCTTTGGAAGTTCCGGCGTCACCGGTTGGCAAATCGAAAATAGCCAGAAATCAGGCAACGGTGGCATGTGGGGTATGGGAAGCTCTCTGAAAGCTCCGAACTGGCTTTTGGGAATGTGGAAAGACAGCCATTACCAGAGCGAACTGAAGAAGCGCTGGGCGGAACTCCGTAGCGGTGTATGGCACACCAAGACGATGGATGCATACTTGGATTCCATGAAAATCTATTTGAAGAACGCTGCCGACAGAAACTTCAAGCGTTGGCCGAACTTGGGCAAGGCTAGTGGCCAGAACGATCCTGATCCGGAGCCGATGAAGTACTGCAATAGCCAGAGTGGCGGCTTTGGAATGGCTATGGGCGGCTATAATGCTACTACTTGGGATGGCGAATTTGAACATCTTCGCAAGAAAATGAAAGAAAGAATTGCCTGGATGGACCAGCAGCTCGGATTCTCGGAACCGGCTAATCCGATTGTAACGGAACCCGTGATTCATGATCCGGACTGGCAGAACGAAGAAAAGAAGAAGACAGAACCTCCGATGAATGTCGGTTTGGACGATTTCAGCAGGCTCTCTCCGACGAACTTCTTTACCGTAAACGGCGAATCTCTTGAAATTCAAACAAGCCTGGGCGGAACCTTTGCCCTCATGGACTTGAATGGCACAGTGTTGTACAAGACTCGAATCAAGAAGGGTGTTACGACCATGAAGATTCCGGACAAGGCGATGAACAAGCATTGGATTGCGACCCTTAACGGGAAAATGCTAGGTCGCTAAAGCAATTATGAAAGGGGAGAGGTGTTCCTATGATTCACCTACCTAAGTTATTACTCTGTACAGCAGCGCTGCTTTTTGCAAGCGCTGCTTTTGCGCAAACATATGACTTGCCGTTAATTGTTGTGAATACAAAAGGCAAGGAACTTTCCAAAGGAGCCGACAAGATTCCGGGAGAAATGCGCATTGTGGATAACGGTTCGAATACGCTTTCGGATTCTTCGAAGGCCGAAAAAATCAATGTGGGCATCAAGATTCGCGGGCAGACTTCTGCTGACTTTCCGAAGAAAGGCTACAGCGTAGAACTTCATGATCCGTCAGGTCAAGATACGAGTCTCAAGGTTCTTGGCATGCCCAAGAATGCGGATTGGGTGTTCCATGGTCCGTATGTCGATAAGACTCTTATTCGTAACGCGCTGGCACACTGGCTTTACCAGAGAACGGGACGTTACAGTTCTCGCTTCAAGTTCTTTGAACTCTATTTGAACGGCCAGTACAAGGGTGTCTACGTGCTTCTTGAAAAAATCAAGCGCGCCAAGGCTCGTGTGCATATCGCAAAGCTTAAGGATGAGGACATCAGCGGCGATGAACTGACTGGCGGCTATGTGCTCAGCATTGACAAGGTGGAAAATAATTCCACGAGCGGTCTCGATAAGGAAGGTTTCAAGAGTAAGGATGGATCGCCGGTTGTGATGCGTTCTCCGAAAAAAGAGAACACGACCAAGGAACAGCAGGACTACATCAAGAACTTCTTTAACAAGATTGAATCTACTTGTGACAACGGCGATGTCAACAGCAACGGGTGTTCCGATATTTTGGACATTGATGCTGCGGTCGACTACATTATGCACGAAGATGTCACCAACAATACAGACGCCTATATTTGCAGCTTCTACATGTTCAAGGATAAAGACAGTAAGGGTGGCAAGTTGCAGTTGGGCGCCCCTTGGGACTTTAACCTTGGATTTGGAGCTTACCAGCGCGTAGGTGGCGAAAAGGCCGAGGGCTGGCGTATCCCGCAGAGCGCAAAAGGCGGTTCCGGCGATTGGTTTGTAGCCAAGTGGGTGCAGAATCTTTGGAACAACGATGGCTTCCAGAAAAAATACAAGGAACGCTGGAAAGAATTGCGTAGTGGCGTTTGGCATACCAAGAACATCGATCATTTTATCGATTCGCTCAAAACCGTTCTGAAAAAGGCTGCTGACCGCAACTTTGAACGTTGGCCGAATCTCGGTCAGGCGAGCGGTACCTGCGACGCCGACCCGATGGATTCCAATGGCGGAAACAATGGTGGCAACAACGGCAACCCGTGGGGTGGTGGCATGTGGGGCGGCGGCATGGGCGGCTTCTGCATGGGCATGAAGATGAACTATTACAACGAACCCACTTGGGATGCCGAAATCGAACACTTGCGCAAGTACGTGAAGCAAAGATTCTCGTGGATTGACCAACAGGTGGGCTTTAGCGAACCGTCGGCACCTGTGGTTACGGAACCGCTTATTATTGATGACTGGACTTATTACGACAAGGTCGACGATGACGACAATCCCGGATCAAACGTTTCTAACCCGCCTCCTTCGGCCCTCAATTCTTATTTGAGTATTTCGCGCTTGAATTTCTATAAGCTGGATGGCCGCCTAATGACTGTCCAGAGCGAAAAGGGCGGCATGCTCAAGCTTTTGGATTACAACGGCCACGTGATTTTCCAGAAGAGAATCCGTGCCGGAGTAGAAAGTGTGCAACTTCCCCGTAGTCTAGTTGACAAGACCTGGATTACAACGCTTAATGGAAAACTTTTGAGTCGCTAAGTTACAGATAATGCTTGACCTTGTTTACAGGGTCAAGATTTTCTTTAGGGGGCTTGGGAACATAAATCTTGACGGCGTACACGTAGTGGTCTGTTTCGACCAGGATGTCGCCTTCTTGCATGTCTTCGTTGATGTCGATTTCAATTTCTACGCCGTCGCGGGCGATGCGGCGGATAGAGTGTTCCTTGAGCTCGTGACGCTCGAACAGGACGTCGACAACTTTCTTGTAGGTGCCGTGATGGATGGTGCCTAGAATGCTATTGCAAATCATTTATAATTCCCGTATTAAACCGCATCCATGGTGTCGACCTGGTTTACGATTTCAGTGACGGTCGCAATATAGCTATTTATGCTGTCAATGAAGGCCCTTTCGTTTCGGCTACTGATGGGAGCGCGGAGCGCGGGGTAGGCATTGAAGATTTGCTGGTGGTTTTCGGGGTAGGTCTTGTGGAGCAAGTAGTAAACCCCGTACATGATCGGGAGAAGTGTCGCATTGGCCCGGGCAAAGAATCCGAGCGGATTGCGGTCTTGCTGCAGGTAAATGTAGGCTTCGCGCAGGTGAATCAGGAGCCCGCGCAGTTCGCGTTCGCATTCCAGGCGCAGGCATTCCACATTCGGCTGGTAATTGGGCAGCGGCTTTGCGCCGGCAAGGGCCACGTTCCTGTTGGCGATATGCAAGAATTCCAGCGGGAACACGTCTTCGGAGGTCTGGATTTCTTTAAGCGTAAAGAAGTAGCGGAATTCGATATTTTCTTTCTTGGCTTCGCGCAGCAGGTTCTGCAGGGGCTTGATGCTTGCGGTCGAGTTGTCGCGCAAGATAAAGCTTATGGTCCAGGGGCTTTCGAGCGCGTTGAATCCTTCGACAAGGCAATCGCCGTGAATGAACGCCGAAATCAAATTGTCGCCCAAGGCTTGCTGTAGCATGCCCGGCCAGTTGGATCTTTGAAGTTCTACGATGCTCAGGTTCTTTTTCATATTAACCTCACCAGGAATTCCGGTTTCCGAATCCGCTGTTGCCAAAACCGCTTCCGAATCCACCGCCAAAGCCACGCGGGCTGCTTCCGAATCCGCCGCCGAATCCGACTTCGGGTTCATCCTTCTTTTTGTTCTTGATGGCGCCGCCGAACAGGAACCAGAAGATTCCGTTGCCCCGCCCGCCGCTGAACTTAGCCATTAGCAGCAAGAACGAAACAAAGAGGATGAATAGAATCATGAGCGAGGAAACGCTGTTTTCTCTAAGCTTGTACGGGGTTTCGTCGATGTTAAGTTTTTTGCCTTTTGCCTTGGCGCCGATTTTAGCGAGTGCGTACGAAAGCGAAAGGATTCCTTCGCTGTAATTGTTTTCGCGGAAGGCGGGAAGGAGTGTCTTTTGTTGAACCTTGGCCAGTTTCTTTTCGCTGTAGATTTTTTCGAGACTGGGGGTGACGACGATGTTTTTCCAGCGTTGCTTTTGAGCGACGAAAATCATGATGCCTTCGCCGTTTTCTTTGCCGAGGTTCCATTGTTCGGCGGTGAACTTTGCGTACTTGTCGCCTTTTTCGAATTGATTTGCGTGTCCGATGTCGTCGATCAGCACGCAGGTAAGTTCAATCCCTGTTTCTTGATGGAACTTTTGGGCGAGGTCGTTGAAAAGTTGCGTCTCGGAAGCGTTCAGCAGATGATTGTCGTCGTAAATCTGACTTTCGCTGGGCTTCTGAGGAAATCTTTGGTCTTCGAAAGATGTTTCTGCCATTGCCCCGAGCGTAAGACCCAGGCAAAGGAGTGTAATACGTATGGAAAAACGCCTTAATAGAAACATCACTTTGAAAATATAAAGTTTATTTCCAAAAAGGTGAGCGTGAACTTATTTTTTCATACGATTTTGACAACAAAGTTTATTTATGTCTTACGAAATGGAATATTCTTGCTTGGAATATAAAAAAAGGGTGATTTTATTTCGTAATAGGTGCTTTATTGAAAAAAAACTCTATATATTTAGGAGTGGGTTACGAACAGAACAATAGGATTGGATTATGAATGAGAAATGGACATGGCTCCCGGACTTTGCCTCGGATATGGGGATATGGGAAGACGATCTGGTCGGCATTGCGCCTGATGCAGAACATGTTTTCGTGGCATACGAAAAGATGGTGTCTGTTCTTGATGATATTTACGGTTTGCCTGACCTTGCCAAGGCATCTACCGTTGTTGGATGGGGATTTGGAGCTTTTGTCCTTTTAAAGAATGCGCCCAATCGCCCCAAGAACCAGAAATGGATTTTGCTTTCGCCTTATGCAGATTATTGCTCTGAGCACAGTGAATGGAATAACGAGAATTTGTCGTTTATTGCGCACCAGACGAAGACCGCTGTCGATGCGACATTGAACGCTTTCTACGAACTGATTGAAAATGAATTTGGCGAATGGCAAGATGACTGGATGAAAGCGGCAAAAGCGATCAATCCTGAAACCCTGTACAAGGGTCTCTCGTATATAGCGAAGAACCGAATTGACGCTCCAGTTCCTATTACGGCTGAAACTCAGGTTTTGTATGGCCGTATGGATGGCGCCGTTCCGCCGGCAATGACTTTGGAACTCAAGGAATTTATGCCCGGGGTAGAGTTCAAGGAACGCCCCAAGGCTGGGCATTGGCCGCCGTTGCTTTTGTTTTAGCCGCGCTTGCGGTTTATAAAGGCGAGCAAAAGGGTTGCTATCAGGTATACTGCGAAAAAGCCCAGCAAGAACATTTCAACAGTGTCGCCAATACGGCTGTATAGAGTGTCGCGAGTCTTGAGCGGCACTTTTCTTTGTACAACGCGGTCGGTGAATATTTCGGTATTGCCGTCGTAGTGGCCGTACTGGTCGATGAATGCGGAAACACCGCTGTTTGCAAGGCGTGCCACCGGCATGCCGTTTTCGATGGCGCGGTAACGGATCAAGTTCAAGTGCTGGTAGGGGGCGGTGCTTCGGCCGAACCAGCCGTCGTTGGTGATGTTGACCATCAGGCGTGATCCGCTACGGATGGCCTCGCGTACCAAGTCCCCGAAAATGGCGTCGTAGCAAATGTAAGGCGTCCAAAGGGAGGGCTGGTAAACGGGAGTTTCCTTGCCGGCAACGAAATCGCCTTCGCCGAGATCCACGTAGTTTAAAATGGGGAAGATTTCGTCAAACGGAATTCGTTCGCTGAAGGGTACCAGGTGTTTTTTGATATAGCGTTCGGGGAAGCTCGGAACACCGGGCGAGAAGAGGAACGAAGCATTGTAAACATCGAATTTGCGGATGCTGCCACGAGGGTTGCGGCGGTAGTCAAGAGCACCTACCAAAAGTTGAGCGTTCTTATGGTCGGCTACTTCATGCAGGCGTTCAATGACGCCCGGCTGCCTGCGGATATGATCGGGAATGGCGGTTTCGGCAAGTACGATCAGGTCGGCGTGTTCCTTGATGCTGTCGTTTACCATGCCGAGAGTCTTGTCGACAATTCTATCGAAACGTTCCTTGCTCCATTTGGCGCCCTGAGCAATGCTTGGCTGTACAAGGGCAATAGAGGGGTTGCCCTCGGCGTCAGCATTATAGAACGGTTGCGCCTCGGTCTTGGACAAGACGATGCTGCCCTGAATGAGTAACACCACGAAAATGGAAAGGGGAACGGCCAAGACGGGAATTGCCTTTTTGATGTCCTGGACTTTGCAAAGCGTCTGGGCTACGGCTTGGTTCGAGGCGATGACCAGAATTGTGTAGCCGAAGATTCCGATGTAGGGAAGCATTTGCAGGAGTTCCAGGCTGTTGCCGAAAACATAGCCCAAGTGGCTCCACGGGAAGGCAAAGTCGCCATAGGTGCGGGTCATTTCAAGGCCTGCGTAAAAGATCGGGAAAAGTATGAGCAATACGATGCGAATTTTGGTTGGGGCTTCTTTTGCAAGCGTGTATACGAATCCGGCCAGAGTGTTGTAGGCGCTAAAGAAGGCTATTAGCAAAAAGAGTCCAAGGAGAATCAGCCCCGAAGGAGCTGTTTCTACATGCATGACGTTATAGATCCAGTAGTAATTGATGGTGTTGTAAAGCATGCCCGACCAGAAGGTGGCGAACATGGCTTGGCCGCGGTTGAATCGGTTGAGGACGATGAACCACGGTACAAGAATCAAGAGCGCTGCGGGGCCCAAGGGCATGGGCGGGTAGGCGAGTGCGTACAGGCCCCAGGCAAAACAGGAAAGAAATAAGGCCGTGCGCGATTCGCGAGTTTTGATATGCCTGTAATTCCAACGGACAAAAAGAGTAATCCAGAAAATGCCGATGGGGCATGATGTAAGGATAAGCTGAATCAGACCGGCGTGCCCGATTTTATTCAAGTCGCCAATGTTGTAGTCAATCGCAAGGAATGCAAAAGAAACGATTGCGAAAGTGAAAAGCGTGCGCTTGAAATTTTTTCGGGTTTCCTTGAAGAACAGGAACGGAAGCGTTACTGCCAAAGGGAGTACTTGCAAAACTTGCGTGTATAGTCCCGGCTTGTCGGGACGCAGCGAAAAAGCAATGACTTCTGCAACAAAAAGAACCGCTAGATAAATCCAATAGATTTTCGGGAACTTTTTCATGTTCTAGAGACCGCTCTTGTCTTGAGGATTGAAAATCAGTACGAATTCGCCTTTAGGCGGGTGGGCCTTGAAATGGGCCGTGATTTCGGACGGCGTGCCGATCAGGTGTTCTTCGAATTTCTTGGTCAGTTCACGCATCAGGGCGATCTTGATTTCGCCAAAGACTTGGCCGATTTCTTCGACGAACTTGTCGATGTTATGCGGGCTCGCGTAGAAAATCTGGGTTGCTTCTTCGTCTTTCAGCTTTTCCAGCAGGTGAATGCGCTGGGCGCTCTTTTTGGGCGAGAAATATTGAAAGCAGAAATGGTCTGTGGGCATACCGCTCGAAACGAGTGCGGTAATCATGGCGCAGGGGCCAGGAATGGCGCGAACGTCGATTCCTTCGCGCACGCATTCGCGAACCAAGTTGAATGCCGGGTCTGCAACGCCGGGAGTACCGGCATCGCTTACCAGGGCGATGTCGCCTTCGTTTTTCAGGAATTCCACATACTTGGGGGTTACCTTCTCTTTATTGAAGTCATGGTAGGCTTCCATGGGCGTGTTGATGCCGTAGTTGTCAAAGAGCACGCGCGTGTGGCGTGTGTCTTCGGCAAGCACCAGCGGGACTTCCTTTAAAGTCCGCACGGCGCGGTAGGTGATGTCTTCCATGTTCCCGATGGGGGTCGCTACAATATAAAGAGTGTGCATAGCCGAAAGATAGAAATCTTGTACTAAAAGCCTTGAGCCAAATTCAGATCGGTGTTACGGACAAGGCGGGTTTCGAACTTGAGCCGTTCCAAAAGCTTGCGGTGCATTTCCTGCGAGGCGTCGTTGACCAAGTCCGCGCGCATGCGGCCGTACCAGAACGCCTTGACATGTTCGCTTTCTTCAAGTTCTACCTTGAGGGTCAGCGTACCGTGGCAAAAGATTCTTGCTTCCATGCGGTAATGCCAGGTTTCGCTTACGGGGAGCATGGGCCAGAAGGGAATGAAGGCTGCCCCGATATTCCAGGAACTGCTCTCGCCGTCGGGGGTGACGCTTGCGTCAATGTGGGCGACACCGCGGCAGCTTTCCATGGGGTAATTCAAGGTATCTACCGCAAAAGAATACGCTCTTTGCAGATTCGTGTCCAAAACGGAGGTCGTTCCGGCGTAAGAAATCGTAATCGGCTCAAAAAACGGGATGGTTTTCGGGTAATCCTGTAAGTCGTATTTGGTGAGACTTGTGGAACAACCCGCAAAATGCATGCCGAAAAGGCCTGCGAATGCCATGAACATCAACGATTTTGGCGTAAATATTTTCATTTCTATAAATATAATTATATTTCGTTTCGATGAATTCGACCGCCTACTTTATATCAGATGCGCACCTCGGGGTAAACCCGCCGGGCTCGGTTCCGGATCGCGAGCAGGCTCTTGTCCGTTTTATGGAGTCAATCAAGGGCAAGGCTTCGCATTTGGTAATCGTGGGCGACTTGTTCGAATTTTGGTACGAATACAATGATTACGTGAGCCGTAATCATATGGATTTGTTCTTTGCCATGCGCGAACTGGTAAAATCCGGCTGCGAAGTCCATTTATTGCAGGGCAATCACGATTTTGCCTACGGGGATTTCTTCCCGGAATCGCTGGGCGTCCAGACTCATAAGGAACTGGAACTTGAAATTCAGGGGAAACGGGTCTATTTCCGCCATGGCGATGGCGTCGCTAAATCCGACTTCGGTTACCGGTTGTTCCGTCGAGTGCTTGATTTCCCGCTGAATCGATTCCTTTTCCGCCAACTCCATCCGGATTGGGGGATGGCCCTTGCCCGATTTGTGGGCAGAAACAGCCGTAAGGTGGGCGAGTCCCGCATTATCAAGATGGAAGAATACCTGCATTGGGCAAACCGTATGCTTGAAAAGACGGGGTGCTCCTACTGCATTCTGGGCCATCACCATATTTCGGGCATTTGGAATGTCGAAAAAGGGATTGTGGCGTCTGCCGGCGACTGGATGAAAAAACTCACCTACCTCCGGATGGAAGCAGGTGAGCTTGATATTCAGAATTTTGAAGCCTAGTTGGCGTTTTCCGCGTTGTTTGCGCGGGTTTCCGTCGACTTCATCATTTTCTTGCTAGCGTTTTCGCCCCAGATCCAGGCGACCACGTCCGTATTGGCGACCTTGTCCCATGCCGCGTCTAGCCAGCACCAGTGATGGGTTTCGCCCTTTTCGTCGGTGATTGTCCATTTCTCCGGAGTTGCGGAGAAGGTCATCTTGATCGGCTGCGGCTTGGTGTAGTTGCCGTATCCATCATTCACGGCAGCAGATTCCGGCGGGTCGATTTCGATGGTCCAGGACTTACCTTCGGTCCTTTTGTAGATTCCGACATTGTAGACTATAAGGATGGCGAAGACGATGATGGCTCCCTTGAAATTCTTCTTGGTCAAGAAGAAAATCAGGAGAAGGACAAACAAAATCGCCAATGCACCCAGATTATAGTGCGTCGTATAGAACAACTTGAGAATGTCGATCATAAGAGACTCCGACTAATTATTTCTTGGACTTTTCTGCAGCTTTCTGTTCGGCAACCAAGGAGGCTACGCTGAACGTAATGGTTTTGCCTTCGACCTTGCATTCGGTACGGAAGCTCTGCTTGGGGAGAGCCAGGCCGTGAGAGGAGAAGGTGCCCATGAAGGAGGCGTTGGCGTGGCTAGCAATCGTGCGCACGTTGATAAAGCCCTTGTCCTTGCTGAAGGAAAGCTTGAAGACCTTCTTGGCGCGATCGTAATCGGCGATCATGGTCTTGTTCACCTGAGTGTTCACGGCATCTCTGGTGTGACGGTCGAAAATGATGGTTCCGCGAGAGTCGATCGAGAGCATGGTCTTGTTTGCGATCGAGTTGCGGCAGGCAATCAGTTTCCACGGGCCCTTCTTCTTGGTAGAATTCTTGCTCGTGAAGATGTACTTGTTGCCTTCTTTTTCAAGTTCGTACGGACCGGTGACGATCTTTTCGCCGATGGCGTTCAGGGCGCCCTTGAAGTACAGGAACTTGGACTTTGTAGAGTTGACACCAACAATGAAACGGAAAGACGTGGTCTTTGCTTCCTTGGTGGGCGTAATCGCTACGCGCTTACCCACAGGGTCGACTTCGATATCGGCGTATGGACCGATCTCAATGACTTCCCCTTTCTTGGAGTTTTCTTGCTTCGCCATCTTGTCAAGTTTCATTGTCTTGATGGCTTGGTCCGGAAAACGCAGAAAACCGCGAATATCCATTTTTACAATGATAGTATCCATAAACACCTCTTTTTGTTTATTTGTGGTTTTCAAGGTAAACTAATAATTTTCCTAAACAAAATCAATGCAGATAAGAAAAAAACATTAAAATCTGTTCCCAAAAAGTTTTTTTTGTGCGAAATTTCACACAACGTTTGTCAGATTTTATCAAAATAAATTGCGTTTTTGTGATAAAATCAACACTTTTTGGAGACTCTCTCCATTTCGAACAAAAAACTTGGCATCCTCCAATTTGGAATATTCGGCCTTCGTTCTTTCTTCGAATTGTTTCTTATCGAAGAGTACAGTTGTGTTATTTTGTGCTTTTTTTAGCTTGTCTGTGGATACTTTAAAGTTAGTGCGAATCAGGAACTTAGGATAAAGAAATCCGTACTTTTGGTGAATGGCGTCGGCAATATCGAAGATAGGATCGATTAAGATAATTTGTTCGTGATTTGTATGTTGGTTGATTGCTGAGATTGCTCCCATGCCACGTCCTACAAGGGTTTGCGGGGCATGGCCGTTTACTTGTGCTGCGCATTCCGTAATTTGCTTGGCGTCGTTTTCAAACGTGTCTTCGCTGGGCGTACCCTTGTTCTGGGCGGAACCTCGATAATTGAATGCGACGATGTTTGTTCCCGGGAGCGAATCGACTTGCGCGAGGAATTGGGCTGCATCTTCATCGGCTTCGGGGAAATAGAGCATGACGGGATCGTTTTCGTTGCCCAGGGTAAATCCATTCAGGACCGTGCCGTCTTCGAGTATGCAGGTGAGGGCTTTTGCTTTACCCTGGATTGCTTCGTTCGCTTCTTTATGATAGATGGCTCTCGGGAATGCGTTCCTGCGTTCGGTGAGAGCCAGGTAGAAAACCATACTTATATATATGACGATTAAGATACCTGCAATGCGTAAAAGCCTAAAGGCGGTATTTTTTAGAAATCGGCCGATTTTTTGCAAAGAGCTGTTCATGGCGCCAAATTTAGAAAATTGAATCGGGTTGGCAAAGAAAAAGGACTTTCGCCTGTTTCCAGACGAAAGTCCAAAGGATGGGATTGGGTGTTCCTTGAATATATCTAAAAAAAATGGCAAGCGTATCACTTCTTTTTTCAAAAGTGTTCACGGATTGTTCTTTTTTGCAAGATTTACGGGAATTTACAAAACAATTTCAAAAATAGGTGTTCCCAAAAATTCACAAAAAAAGTATATTTAGGTTGATGAACGTATACGCTTACTACAACTACCGAAAGTTCTTGCAGGACTATTACGACTACCGTAAGTCCGTGCAGCGATACTTTTCTTACAGGTCCTTTGCCAAGAAGGCGGGGTATTCCTCGTCGGGCTTTTATCTGGACTTGGTCCGCGGGCGCAAGTCGCTTACGCCCCAGATGTTGCCCAAGTTTATTGCGGCTCTTGGCCTGAACGAAAAGGAAGGCCGCTACTTCACGCTGATGGTGGACTTTACGCATGCCACCACGCCGGCTTCGAAGCAGGCTATCTTCGAACAGATGTCCGCTCTTCTTCCGAGCGCCATCAAGTCTTTGACCAAGAGTCAGCAGGAATACTACAGTAAGTGGTATTACGTGGCCGTCCGCGAGGCGTTGTCCGTCTTGAACGTGGGCCCGAAGAATATCCAGGAACTCGCTTTGTTCCTGAATCCCCGTATCACTCTTCCGCAGGCAAAGCAGGCTATCCAGCTGCTTTTGTCGATGCAGTTGATTGAACTGGACGAAAAAGGTTTTTATCGCTCGGTTAACAAGGCTATCTTTAGCGGCTCCGAAATCTCGTCGCTTTTCGTTCATCAGTTCCAGAAACAGATGATGGACCTCGGTAAAGATGCCCTGGATCATTACAGTACCGAACGCAGAAATGTATCTTGTATGACGATGAGCGTTTCTGCTGAAGGACTCGAACGTATTATTAGTAAGATTGACCTGTTCCGTAAGGAAGTGGTCGATATTATCCGTTCGGATGAAGGTGAAACCATGGTGTGCCAGATGAATATCCAGTTTTTCCCGCTGAGTAAGGAAAAGGTGGACCTGCCGCCAGAAACCGAGGAGGAAGAATGAGCAAGAAGTTTTCGTTGTTAGCTTGCCTGGCCTCGTTTGCGGTCTCCTTGATTGGTTGCAGTAACGAAAAGGTCGCAGGTACGGTGACGGATACCGGCAATACGCTTGCTGAAGCCCAGGTTTCGGGTGTCGTGCTTCGCGTTGACGGAACTCCCGCATCGGATGCCATGGTCCGTATGGCCCGCATGGCCGTTTACGATAGTGTTTTGCATGTTCCCGAACAGATTGAAGTCGTGACCGATTCCGAAGGCGTGTATTCTTTTGATTCCGCCTTGTCGGACACCTTCCAGCTGGCCGTGATCGATACGTCCGCCGCTGAAGTGTTCTACTTGCCGCGTACGACTTTGAAGGCCAAGGCTTACGACAGCATCCAGCTTGCCAAGGCGGCTGTCGTAACGAGCGTGCTCTATTTTGAAGAAGTGGAAGATTCCGCGGTTTCTGTGGGCGGCCACTTTATGACTTGCCTTTCCGGAACTCCGTTCTGTAACGACGTGTTCGCCGCTGACAGCTTCTCGATGCTGATTCCTGAAGGCGAATGGTCCATGGAAATTTTCCCGGGCGATTCTATGATGGTTGCCCGCATGCAGTCTCTTGGCTTTGCGGATAGCCTTATCTACCGCACCCTAGATCTCGGCAAGATCAAGTCCGGCGATTCTGTAAGTTCCGGTCCGATTGTCTGGAGTACCACGACGGGTGCCGATTCCTTGATCAAGGAATCTGAAAAGGAAGCGAAGAATGTGGCTCGTCTTTCGGGCAAGGTGATGTGCAAGAACGGCAATCCCTGCGCCGATGTCGAAGTGATGCTGATTAAGGATATTTACGGCTTCAATTTTGTCGAAGGCGATTCGATGAAGTTCGAAGTCCAGACCACGACTGACAGTCTTGGTCGCTGGTGGCTGCCGGTTCCGGATTCCTTGCCGGGCGACTCCTTCCGCTTTGAATTCCGCAAGCTGCAGGACGACTTGGTGACTCAGGCCGGTGTGTCCCGCTATTTGACCAAGAAAGATATCGAAAACCTGAAGGATACTTTGAAGGTGAAGGATGTGACCTTGTCCCGCCCGTCGACCTTGGTTAGCCGCGTGTCCTTGGTGGTGGATCGTGAAGATACCACCCAGTCAAACGACTGCACGGTGAACAGCGTGGTGGTGGGCATTAAGGGGACGTCTCATTTTGTGCGCGACGTGACCTGTAATGAACTCAGCCTCTCTGACTTGCCGTCGGGTTCCCAGCAGGTGGTTCTCTATTCGGGTATCCCGAAGGTAATCTCTACCTTGCGTGCATCGGATGTTTCGACGAATTATTTCGTGACTTTGACTGCGGTGTCGCTGCCTGAAGGTGGTACTCAGCAGGTCCAGGGTATGACTTACACCCCGCCCAATCAAAATATTTTCAAATAACCCCTTGCCGAAGTGAAATTCTTTTACTAACTTTGGGGGCGCATTGAGCTATGGTGTAATGGTAGCACAACAGATTCTGACTCTGTTTGTCTAGGTTCGAATCCTGGTAGCTCAACGATATAACTCTTTGCTCGTACCCCTGAGCAGAGAGTTTTTTATTTTTGGATTATGGAATTTTTCGACTACTACGAGAAGCTTTTTGGCGACCGTTGGCCCGCTTTGCTGGAATCCCTGAAAGGGGAAGGTTGCGCGACGGAACTTCGCTTTGGCGAAGGTCTTGAACCGTATTTTTTGGACGAGGCTTCGGTGTTTGCGGCGCGTGCTCTCGGAGTGGAACCTGGCGATGACGTACTTGATATGTGTGCCGCCCCTGGCGGAAAAACGCTGGTGATTGCGTCGCTACTTAAGGGCGAAGGATCCTTACAAAGTAACGACCGCTCGCCGGATCGCCGTTTGCGCCTGCAGCATGTGATTGAAAATTCCTTGCCTGAAAGCTGGCGTTCCGTAATCAAGGTGACGGGTTACGACGGCATGAAGTTTGGGCTCCATAAAAAGGAATGCTTTGACAAGATTCTTCTGGATGCGCCCTGCTCTTCGGACAGGCATGTGCTGAATTCTCCGGCGCATTTGGAAGTATGGTCTGCAAAGCGAGTCAAGAGACTTTCTGTAGAGCAGGGGGCGCTCCTGGCTTCGGCGGTAGATGCACTCAAGCCGGGCGGAACCGTGGTTTATGGCACCTGTGCGCTTTCGCCGATGGAAAATGACGATGTTGTCAAGAAAATCCTGAAAAAAAGGCCGGCGATGCGTTTCGAGATGATTGAAAACTTGCTGCCTGGCGCCGATCGTACCGAATTTGGTGTGCATATTTTGCCTGATCGCTCCGAGGGCCGCGGCCCCATTTATTGCGCTAAGCTAGTGAAAGAAAAATAGCGGTCTGTAGAGACTTTTTCGCTTTTTTTATTTATCTTTACAATATGTTTAAGCGAATTGTTTTTTCGTCGTTTTTTGCGTTGGCTAGCGTTTTCGCTTTTGCCGACGATGTTGTGGCTGAACAACCTGCTGCACCGGTTGACTCTGCTTCTGTGCAGGCCGTGTCTTCTGCGGTAGTGCAGTCGTCTTCGTCGCAGGCGGTGTCGTCTTCTTCGGAAGAGGCTCCGACATGGCGCGAAGTTCCTGTGCGCTATTGGGTGAATGGTGATTCTTCGGAACTGGAAGCCATTTTTGTAAAGATTGAAAACGATACGGTCTACCTGAAAAAGCCGACCGAAGCCGAACTGCGCCATATTGAACATCTGACCGATAAGCAGGCGATTGCCCTTCAAGAAAGCAATGGTCAGGAAGTGGAACAGGCTGAAGACGAAAATGAAGAAGTGGATTTGAATGCGAAGTCTACCGAAATCATCATGACGGATGCCGTCAAGGATTCGATGGCTGCCCAGGCCGATACGACCAAGGCCGAGGCCGCTCCGGTAGATGATGGCGCCGACGATGACCTTGCGACGGCAATGGCAAAAGAAGACAAGCGCGTAAAGATGGAAGAAATCGCGAAGATGGAACAGGAAATCCGTGAGCGCGAAATCCAGGACAGTATTGCCGCAGCCAAGAAGAATCCTTACATCAAGATATTCAGGTACGAACTGAAGCGTCTCTATAACATGGAAGACGACGTGATGATTGACCTTTCGCTTTCGAACTATGTGGTTCCCATTGTGAAGGTTGTTGAAGAAACGATCGAGCTTTATCCGCCGGGAAATGCCAACCTGCTGGTGGTCTCGCAGCCCGAGGCCTGCTCCTTGTATGTCAACGGCATCCCGCTGAAGATCGTGGCCCCGGATACGATTAAGAATATCAAGCCGGGCAAGTATACGATTTCGGTGATGAAGGTGCTGAAAGACGTAGAATGGTGGGGCTCTGCCGTTGTTAAAATTAATGCCGATAGCGTGAACAAGGTGACGATTCCGGTGCTTCGTCCTTCGACTCGCTTGACGCTTAATTCGAACCCGGAAGCGGCCGAAGTTTACGTGAACCAGGAACCTTCGCTGAACAGGATGCCTGACCACATGACCGACGTGGTGGTGGATGGCGTAAAACCGCAGGTCAAGGCGACAATCTACTTTAGAAAGGTGGGTTACCGCGATACTACGGTGACAACGGAAATCAAGCCGTACATGCCGAACCTGGTGTATGTGGACATGACGCCTGTGCTTGACGATCTTGAATTTATCGAAGAACAAAATGCTTTCAATAAGGAACGTAGCCAAAGACGTATCGGCCGCGGATTGTTGTGGGGTTCCATTATCCCCATTATTGCCGGTGGCGTGATGTGGTACTTGGCTGAACGCGATTGGAGCAAGGCTGCCGATAAGAAGCATGCATACGAGAATTTGTCTGCATTCGATAGTGACGACACTCGCCAGATGGTCAAGGATAACCATGAATTGAATGACAGCGGCGATACCAAGTGCGGTGTAGCCATTGGACTTGGTGCCTTGGGCGTTGGCCTCTTGGCGGCAGGCATTGTTCTTGCTTTTTAATTTTAAATAAATGGAGAAAATATGATTAAGAAAATCCTTTCGGTATGCTTGCTCTCGATTGCGTTTGTATCGGCCCAGGTTGTAGATGATCCTTATGCCTATACCTCTGGCGCCCAGGAACAGGAAACGCCGGTGGTAAATATCAACCATACCGAAAATGACGAACCGATGTTTGCGGTCTCGATCCACCCGGTATCGATGTTCATTCTGTCTCTGTTCGATATCCCGTCCATTTTCTTGACGATTGAAGGGAACCTGGCTAGCCATGTTTCCTTGATTACCAGACCCTATATTGTCTGGGCGGAATTTTCGGATAGCGATGAAGACCTTGATATCTTCTTGTTCGGTATTTCGGAAGGTTTGCGTGTTTACTTGAACGAAGGACATCGCGGTCTGTATTTGGCAGGACATTTCAATTACGACCGTGTGAGCCTGGAATACACTTATGAAAGTAATTCCAGGGATAATGTCGATGCCCATGCGAACGGTTTTGGCTTTGGCATTTATGTCGGTCACAAGTTCCGTTCTGGCCATTTTACGACGTCCTTCGATATCGGCTATGTCTATTCTCACTATTCGGCCTCGGCAAAGGCTGAAGACGATGTCGATAGGGTTGCTACCGTGGGCTCGGGCTACGACATAAACTACACGTTCGGGTTCGCCTTCTAGGCATTTTTTCTATTTTTTGGAAAAAATTGGAGATTTGTATGCCAGCAATTCATTTGACTGCAGAGAATTTTGACTCAGCGATTTCCTCGGGCCAGCTGGTCTTTGTGGATTTCTGGGCTACCTGGTGCCGTCCGTGCATGATGATGGGTCCCATCATCGATGAACTTGCCGACGAATACAATGGCCGTGCGGTCATTGCCAAGATGAATGTGGACGAACCCGGTGTGGGCGATATCTGTGCCCGTTTTGGCATCACGAACATTCCCAACATGAAGCTCTTCAAGAACGGAGTGGAAGTGGGCAATGTGGTGGGCGCCGTACCGAAGGCCACCGTTAAGGGCGTTATCGACCGGAACCTGTAATAACTCATGCTGACCAAACGTTTGATTGTATGTCTTGATGTCCGTAACCGCAAGGTGACGAAGGGCGTCAAGTTTAAGGGTAATATCGATATCGGTGACCCCGTAGAAATGGGTGCGCAGTATAGCGCCGACGGTGTCGATGAATTGGTGTTTTACGATATTACGGCCAGTGCCGAAAATCGCCCGTGCGATATGGAGATGATTCGCCAGATCGCTCACCGCGTTTTTATCCCGTTTGCGGTGGGTGGCGGTATCCGTAACCTGGATGACATGCACGAAGCCCTTTTGGCCGGCGCCGAAAAGGTGAGCGTGAACAGCCTTGCCGTGTTGCATCCTGAAATCATTGCCGAGGGCGCGAAGGCCTTTGGTCGTCAGTGCGTGGTCTTGGGCATGGATGCGAAGTTCGTGGGCGTTTCGGACAAATTCAAGAGCGGCTACGAAGTGTATATTCGTGGCGGCCGCCAGGCGATGGGCATCGATGCCGTGGAATGGGCCAAGAAGGCCGAAGACCTGGGCGTCGGCGAAATTTGCCTGAATGCAATCGATACCGATGGCGTTCGCAATGGCTATGAATTGAATATTACCGACCAGGTGGCACGTGCGGTGCAGGTGCCGGTGATTGCTAGCGGCGGTGCCGGAACTCCGGCCCACATTGTGGACTTGTTCCGCAAGACTTCAGCCGATGCGGCCCTGGTGGCTTCGATGGTTCACTTTGGCGATTACACTGTTCCCGGAATCAAGAAAGAAATGCTTGCTGCAGGAATCCCTGTGCGCAAGAAAATGAACGGCGAGGTGTAAGTTGAACACTTCTGTTGCGGTCAAGATTTTTGAAGCAGGCAAGAGTGCCGGTGCGGACTTTGTCGAAATATTCGAAGAAGAAACCCGCAGTTCGATGCTCGGACTCAAATCGAGCCAGATCGAGTCTGCGACGGCTGGCACTGAATACGGTATCGGAATCCGTTTGATTTACGGAACCGAAGTGCTTTATGGATTTACGAGCGACGATTCCGAAGAAGCGCTTGTGAAGCTCGTGAAGACGCTTGCTTTTGGCCGTATCGACAAGATGGGCTATACTCCGGTGGAATTTGCTCCCGAAAAGCGCGTGGCCGACTACAATGTGGCCGCCTTTAAGGACCCGCGAGTGCTGGGACAGGCCGTAAAGCAGGATTTCTTGTTCCGCGCAGATCAGGCTGCCCGCAAGATTTCGGATAAAGTAGTTCAAGTGGGCGCTTCGGTGACAGATTCTTGCTCTACGATTACGCTCATGAACAGCGAAGGCTTGAATTTGTCGATGAACCGTGCCCGCTTGCGCGTGAATGTGACCGTGACGGTGTCCGACGGAACCGAAAGATTGACGACGCACGAGGCTCCCGGCGCCTTGGGCGGTTATGAGCTTTTAGCAAATTATTCGCCTGAAACCTTGGCCACCGATGCGACAGAACGCCTGTTGCGAATGCTTTCGGCGGGCTATATTAAGGGCGGCCAGATGCCTGTGGTGATGGGCAATGGCTTTGGCGGCGTGATTTTCCATGAAGCCTGTGGACATCCGCTCGAAACGGAATCGGTCCGTCGCGGTGCAAGCCCGTTCTGCGGTAAAATTGGCGAAGCGATTGGCCAACCCTGCCTTACCGCCATTGACGACGGTACCATGGATGGCGTGTGGGGTAGCCTGAAGTTCGATGACGAAGGTACGCCCACTCAGCGCACGACTCTGATTGAAAACGGAATCTTGAAGACTTACATGAGCGACCGCGTGGGTGCCCAGGAAGTCGGAATTGCCCGCACGGGTTCTGCTCGCCGCGAAAGCTACAAGTATGCGCCGGTAAGCCGCATGCGCAATACCTTTATTGCTCCCGGCAAGGATACGCTTGATTCGATGATTGCAAGCGTTGACAACGGTCTTTATGCTGCACGCATGGCGGGGGGCTCGGTGAACCCGGCAACTGGCGAATTCAATTTTGCCGTTGACGAAGGCTATGTGATTCGTGGCGGCAAGATTTGCGAACCGGTGCGCGGAGCAACCTTGATCGGCAAGGGCCATGAAATCATGCCCCGCATTAGCATGGTGGGTACAGATTGGGAAGTGGCCGCAGGTGTCTGCGGTGCAAGTTCTGGACATGTGCCTGTAACTGTGGGTCAGCCTTCGATTAAGGTGGACCAGATTCTGGTCGGCGGCCGCTAGAATTTACTCCAGCGTCTTTTGGGATTGGGGCAGTGGTCTTCATGACCATCTGGCCAGATCCAGACTTCGTCCGTAAAAGGACATTTTGCACATGAACCGCTCATGGGGCAGTCTTCGGTAGGGTCTTCCAGGAACAGGGAGCCTTCGTATTTGATTTTGTCCGAATGGAGGGAGCCTTCGAAAAGTTCGTGGCGGAGTGATTCAAGTTCTTGTTTGCTGAGCTTGAAACGCCTTTCTAAAATTGCCGATGTGTCCGGTATGAATACGGCCGGGTTCCATTTGATCCGCTGGACGCCGGCCGCTTCGGCCCAGGCGATAAGGTCCTTGTAATCGTTGAGATTTTCGCGGTGCAACGTCACTTGCAAAGAAATCGTGGAGCTGGAATCGAGTCTGCGCTTGCGGCATTCGATAAGCTTCTCCACGTTTTCGCGCCAGAGGTTGCGGAGGTATCCGCCCATTTCGTAGGCGAGCGTGCTGACCTTGATGTCGCTGCAGGCCTGAACGAGTTCGAACATGACCGATGGCGTGCCCCACTTGCCCGGGAATGTCCCGTTGGTGGTGAGGTTCATCTTGACGCCTGTCATTTCGCAAAGGTGCAGCAGGTTTTCGAATTTTGAGTAAAGTAAGGGTTCCCCCATGGTGGAGGGAATGACTTCTTTAAGCAAGGATTTGCCGTTTTCGTCTCGTTCGGCGGCGTATTTTTCGATAGCGGCCTTGGCGGTTTCAAAAGGCATTTCGCCGGAATAAGAGACAATGCCACGCTGTCTTAAAAAGCACAGTGCACAGCGCAAATTGCATTTGTCGGGGTTGGTGAGTAGAGTAATACGACGCATGATCTAATTTAGAACTGAACGAATCTAAATTCGATCTAGGCCCTATGCTCCCTTAAATACTTGATGGCGGCCAGTCCTGCCTTGGCGCCTTCGCCTACGGCGACGGCAACTTGCAGGGTTCCTCCGGTGCAGTCGCCCGCAGCGAATAGCCCGGGGAGTGTCGTCTGGAAATCATTGTCAAGAACCAGTGTGGGGCCGTCAAAGCCGGCGCCAGCCTTCTTGGCAAGGTCTGTGGCGCTTGCACTTCCGAGGGCAACAAAGAGTCCGTCAAATTCTTCTTCGGAGCCGTCTTCGTAACGCACTCCCTTGAACTGGCCTTCGCCAACCAAGGACTGCAGGTGGCGAGATTCAATGTGCACGTTGGGCGGGAATGATGCTGTCAGGGGAGCGCCGTTGGTAAGGAGCGTGATGCTTGCGACAACTTGCGCAAGTTCCTGGACTTCGTGGAGGGCGTATTCGCCTGTACCGAGGACAGCCACCTTTTTCTGGCGGTAGAAGAAGGCGTCACAAACGGCGCAATAGCTTACACCGTGGCCCTCGAGTTCCGCCATGCCGGCCACCGGGTGCTTGTTGCGGGCAGCCCCTGTAGCCATGATGCAAACTTTTCCGTGGTATTCGCCTACAAGGCCCTTTGCCGAGAATCCCTGACCGTCAAACATGAGGTCGGTGATTTCGTCGTTGATAATTTTTGCGCCAAGGGCCATGGCCTGCTTGTGTCCCACTTCCAAGAGTTGTTCGCCCGAAAGGGGCTTTTCAAGTCCGTAATAGTTCTGGATCATGTGGGCTTTGGCGAGGGCTCCGCCGTCTTTGCCGATCAATTGGACCGAAAGACCGGCCCTTAAACCATAGAGGGCGGCTGAAATTCCTGCGGGCCCGTAGCCCAAAATCAGCATATCTGTCATAAAAGCCTCAATATCTTTTCGATTATTTCATCGATAAAATACAAATTATTTATCTTATGGAATAGGTGGTTTGTGGTAAAAAAACTTAAAGGATTATGATGGAACGACTCACTCCGCGCGATATGTTTGTTGAGGCTGGCTACGGTCCGAACTTTGCAAACCAGCTTATACAAAATGCCTATAGCAAGTTATTCGAAGGTGACCCGATTGATGAACGAGTCTGCTTTGACGCCTCCGACGACATGAGCTATATCATCGATATCGGTCACGACGACATTCGCTCCGAAGGCATGAGCTACGGCATGTACATTACGGCGCTCACGGGCCATGAACGTCAGTTTGACAAGCTCTGGAATTTTTCCAAGCGTTACTTGAGAAACGACGACGGTCCGCATGTGGGTTATTTTGGGTGGCAGGTTTCTACGACCGATTTCAGCAAGATGGACCCGGGGGCTGCTCCCGATGGCGAAGAATACTTTGCCATGGCCCTTTTGATTGCAGCCGAAAAGTTTAATCGTCCTGACCTCAAGGACGAAGCGGTGGGCCTGATTAACTGGATGCGCAATAAGCCGAATAACGGAATTGTGGGCCCGATTATTGACCCGGAACGCAACTTGGTGAAGTTCTCGCCGGTGCTGGGTAACGATTTTACCGACCCGAGCTACAATACCATTGCTTTCTACCGCGCCTTTGCCGAAGCGACGGGCGACGAGACCTGGCTCACGATTGCGAACAACAGCCTTGAATACATTCAAAAGGCGGCTCACCCGGTGACGGGCCTTTGCAGTGAATATTCCGAATACGACGGAACGCCAAGGGCGACCCCCTGGTACCCCGAAAGTGATTGCTTTAGCGGGGATGCTTGGCGCGTGGCGATGAATTTGAGCTTGGACTATGCGCTGTTCCGCGGGCACGAGTGCGAAAAGCAGATCTGCGAAAAGATTCTCAACTTCTTTAACAGCAAGCGCCCTTACTTGGCAGACTACGCCATTGATGGCAGCGATTTCCCGCGTCCCGGCCGTAATGCCACACCGGGCGTGATTGCCATGAATGCGGCTGCAACCCAGGTGCTCCCGACGGACGATCCGCGTATCAAGCCGTTCGTGAAGGACTTGGCGGCGCTTTCGGTGCCTTACCGTTTCTGGCGTTATTACGATGGAATGCTTTACATGCTGGGTCTTTTGGCTACGGCGGGAAAGATTCGTATTTAAAAACGGCGCATGTGGGTTATAGAAAAAGGAATACAAGATGAATAAACTGAATTACATGGTGCGTCCGGTGGTTCTTGCGGGCGTATTCGCTTCGGCCATGATTTTTAGCGCGTGCGAGGACGTGCGCGTTGAAAATTACCCCAGTGGAAAAATCCGTATCGAGACGACCTATGTCAAGGACAAGAAACAAGGTCCGGAAAAGGAATACTACGAAAACGGTAACGTAAAGCGTGAAGCCAATTACGTGAATGATCGCCGCGAAGGGGTGGTGAAGGAATATTACGAAGACGGCATTCCCGAAGCGGAATACACTTATGTTGACGGTTACATTGAAGGCCCGGTGATTCGCTACCACAAGAATGGCAAGGTGGCATCTAAGGCTGAATACAAGCAGAACAAGCAGATTGCTTTCGGTGAATATTTCGATGAATCGGGCGAACCGGCCACGAGCGGTTCTTACAAGGATCCGCGTGATGGCTACGCCTACGAATGGATTCGTATTGGCTCGCAGCTTTGGACGGCCGAAAACATGAACTATGGCACGGCATCGGGTTCGCTTTGCTCGCAGTGCAATCACTGGGGCCGTCTCTACAATTTTGAAAACGCCAAGAAGGCTTGCCTTGAAGGCTTCCACATGCCGACCAAGCAGGAATGGAATGAATTGCTCACTTTTGCGGGCAAGGAAAAGCCGGTGGGTGTCGTGCTGAAGGCGGGCTACGGCTGGGACCCGATCAAGGGTACGAACAACTACGGCAATGGCAAGGATGAACTCGGATTCGGTGCCAAGGCCGGTGGCGCGCACTTTGCAAAGAGCGATGTTCCGCTGAAAGAACGCAAGTTCGAAGCCGCCGGTCAGAAGGCTTTCTTCTGGACTGCTGAAGGCGAAGTGCTCGTGTTCTTCCACGACAAGGATATCGCGAAGTTTGAAAAGTTTAATCCGGAATACGGCGCCAGTTTGCGTTGCATTAAGGACTAAGCAGATTTAAGAATGAAAAGAAAGGCGCTCTGATGAGCGCCTTTTTTAATGGTTTGAAATGAGTCGCGATTAAGCAATGTGGCGCTACTTTGTAGCGCGCCTCGCTCGGCTCGGTCATGGGCAAGCAAGCTTGCCCGCAACACTCGCCTTAAGCGATGTTAAGCGATTGTTCGCGGATGCATTCGACTTCGTTCTTGAGCTCGATGGCGAGGGCGGCGATGTCGGCACTCTGGCACTTGGTGCCGAGGGTGTTGGCTTCGCGGCCCATTTCCTGCAGAATGAATCCGAGGTTCTTACCCTGGGCGCCGCCTTCCTTGAGGGCGTTCAAGAAAAGCTTATTGTGGCTGCGGAAGCGGGTGATTTCTTCGTGGATGTCCAGCTTGTCGGCCATGATGCAGGCTTCCTGCAGCAGGCGGACGTCGTCGATTTCGCTATCCTTCAGGAGCACGTTGATGCGTTCCTTGAACTTGTCTTTCCAGACTTCGATGCGCTGCGGGTCAAGAACTTCAATCTTGTCGAGAACGGCGTTCAAGTGATTCACGCGGCCTTCGAGATCGCGGGCGAGGTTTGCACCTTCCTTGGCGCGCATTTCGTTCACCTGGTCGAGAGCCTTGTCGAGTTCGGCGGCGAGGTGCTTTTCCAGAGCATCCGAATCAGCGTCGGCATCAGTGAACTGCACCACTTCAG
>JAEEGJ010003671.1_pt1 | contig 56756 bp, 56 predicted proteins | sample 8958761 | NCBI WGS metagenome assembly JAEEGJ01 (sample SAMN16246546, study PRJNA631951) | gut metagenome | biome: gut microbiome; feature: rumen; material: RS-attached | host: Bos | place: Iran: Karaj | collected 2018-10
GGTGTCCGCGGCGGCGTGCGCTGCTACGGTGCCGACGACGTCCGCGAGGGTGTCGCCATCCTCTGGAAGGAGAACGTCGATATCTCCATCACCGGTAACTCCACGAACCCGACGCGCTTCCAGCACCCCGTTGCCGGCACGTACAAGAAAGAGCGTGTCCTCGCCGGCAAGAAGTACTTCTCTGTTGCCTCCGGCGGTGGTACCGGCCGTACCCTGCACCCGGACAACATGGCTGCCGGTCCTGCCTCCTACGGTATGACCGACACCCTGGGCCGCATGCACTCCGACGCCCAGTTCGCCGGTTCCTCCTCCGTGCCTGCGCACGTGGAGATGATGGGCTTCCTGGGCATGGGCAACAACCCGATGGTCGGCGCTTCCGTCGCCGTCGCCGTGGCCGTTGCACAGGCAATGTAATGTCATCCCCGGCTTGACCGGGGATCTCATAAATAAAGAAGCAGCTCCTAGCGGGCTGCTTCTTTCATTTTCTCCGCCACGATGGTGGCGGCGTTGCGGATGATCTCGGGGCAGGGGCGCTTCTTGTAATACTCCGCCGTGCGCTCGGAAGGCGCCGGGCCTTCCTGGCCCTTCTCGCGCAGGCCCAGCAGCTCGCCGCAGACGATGCTGCCGCCGTTTCGTTCGCGGAAGGCCGTGGCCATCTCCTGCACCAGGGCATAATTGGCCGTGCGGGCTTCCATGTCAGACGGTCCGGCAGGGGAGAGGAAGCCAGCCATCATCGTGCAGGCGCTGAAACTGCCACACACTTCCCGCAGGCGGGCAAAACCGCCGCCGAAGCCCGAACCGATGGTTTTCAGCAGCTCTTCCGAGGCCTGGCCGTTGGCTTCCAGCACGTCGGCGAAGGCCAGCAGAACGGCCTGGCAGCAGTTGTAGCCTTCCAGGAAATAGTTCCGGGCGCGCTCGCCGCGCTCCGCGGGATCGAAATAGTCCGGCAAACGCAGCATAGCTTATCCGATAAAGCTTCTGATAAATGAAGTGGGCGGGAGTTCCTTCTCCGAAATGGGGACGAAGTAGTGCAGGAAATGCAGCAGGCGGTGCGCCTCGCTGTATTCCGGGCAGTTCTTCGGCACCGTGGCGAGGATGCGCTCGGCGTGCGCGCGCAGCACGGCGAACTCGAGCAGGTAGGCCGAGTTGAAGAGCACGTCGGCCGTCTCCTGATAGGGGTAGATCCACTTGACCTCCGCGCGGCGCACGTTGGGCCAGTTGGAGATGGTCTCCCGGGCCGAGTAGGCGCCTTTGTTGAAGTCGCGGACGATGCGGCGCAGCAGGCGGTTGTCGCTGGTCGGGATGCAGTTGTGGTCGTCGAGCGAAATGCTGGTGATCGTGTTGATGAAGATGCGGAACTTGGACGCCTCCGGGACCAGGTTGGTCAGGTCGGGATTGAGGGCGTGGATGCCCTCGATCAGCAGGATGGAATCCGCGCCGAGCTTGAGTCTCTTTCCGTTGAATTCCCGCTTGCCAGTCAAGAAGTTATATTCCGGCACCTCAACTTCTTCTCCAGCTAAAAGCTGCAGCACGTCCTCCTGCAGGTAGTCGTGGTCGACGGTGTCGAAATTGTCGAAATCGTAGGTCCCGTCCGGGAGCTTGGGTGTATCCAGCCGGTTGACGAAATAGTCGTCCGTCGAGAAGGAAACGGGGTGCAGGCCGCAGGCCTTGAGCTGGACGCTCAGGCGGCGGCAGAAGGTGCTCTTGCCGCTGCTGGTGGGGCCCGTGATCAGCACGATGCGAACGGGATCCGCCAGGGCGTGGCGGCGGTCGATTTCCTCGGCGATCTCGACGATCTTCTTCTCCTGGAGCGCCTCGGCCACCTGGACGAGGTCGGAGGCCTGGCCCTGCTGGCAGGCGTCGTTCACGTCGCCGACGTTCGACAGGCCCATGATGCGGTTCCAGCGGAGCGTCTCGCGGAAGACTTCGAAGGTCTTGGGCTGCTCGAAGAAGGGCGCCAGCTCCGTGGGCGCGTGCCGGTCGGGAACGCGCAGGAGCATGCCGCCCTGGTAGGGGCTGAGCTCCCAGACCTTCAGCAGGCCGGTACCGGGCACGAGCGCGTCGTAGAAGTAATCGGCCGTGTCCCCCAGGGTGTAGTAGGTGATATAGACGTCGTCGCAGGTGCGGAGAAGCTTGACTTTGTCCTCCAGGCCGAGCTTCTTGAAGATGCGGATGGCCTCGGAGGTCTGCACTTCGTGCCGCCGGAAAGGGATGTCCTGGGCCACGAGCTCCCGCATGTGCGCGCGGACCGCTTCGACCTCCTCGGGCGAGACGGGCGTGCCGTCCGGCTTGTCGACCGTGCAGAAGTAGCCTTTGGAGATGGGACGGCGCAGGATGACGCGGAAATCCGGATAGAGGTCGCGCATCGCCTTGCAAAGCAGGAAACTGAGCGAGCGGCAGTAGATGCTGCGGCCGTTGTAGGAACGGTAATCCAGGAACTCGACGTCCCGGTTGTTGAACACCCGGAACTTCAGTCCCTCGGAGACATTGTTCACCTTGGCGGAGAGAATGTCGAAGGGGCGTTCGAAATCAAAGGCGGGCAACATGTCCAGCAGCGTGGTCCCTTCCTGGAATTCCTGGAAGGTGCCCGTGTTCTTGCAATAGATTCTCAACATACTCCATGTGGTTTTCCTTTACAAATTTAACATTTATTTAGTATATTTGTGTTGCTATTCCGAAAAGAAGTTTCCTGCAGTTTTCCCGATCATGGAAATTATATATATCGTCAGATATGAGTAAAATACACGTTATCGACCACCCCATGATTCAGCATAAGCTGACCATCATGCGGGACAAAGAGACGGGCCCGAAGGACTTCCGCCAGTTGCTCAATGAAATCTCGCTCCTGATGGGCTATGAAATCACCCGCGAAATCCCCTTGGAGGAAGTGGAGATAGAAACGCCTATCTGCAAAACAACCGCCAAGCGGGTCCTGGGCCGCAAAATGGCCATCATTCCCATCCTGCGTGCAGGCCTGGGCATGGTGGAAGGCCTGCTCGACCTCGTCCCAGTGGCCAAGGTCGGCCATATCGGCCTGTACCGCAACGAGAAGACCCACGAGCCTGTCGTCTATTACTGCAAGCTCCCTGAGGATATCGACGATCGCTTCGTGATCGTGACGGATCCGATGCTCGCTACGGGCGGCAGCTCCTGCGACGCCCTGCAGATGTTGAAGGACCGCGGTTGCACGAATATCAAGCTGATGTGCCTCGTGGCGGCGCCGGAAGGCATCAAGAAGGTGCAGGAAGCGCATCCCGACGTGGACATCTACGTGGCGGCCATCGACGAGCGGCTGAACGAGAACGCCTACATCGTTCCGGGTCTCGGCGATGCCGGCGACAGAATTTTCGGAACTAAATAAAAGATTCGCCGGTCGGAGCCGGCGAATGACGAAAATAAAGGCTCGGAATTTTTCCGAGCCTTTTTTATTAATAGTTGTCGTAGTACTTGGCTTCTCGTGGTGAGACCTTGGACATGTTGTCCAGGAGGTCCTGGTTGGTCTTGTACTCGTCCATGAGCTGGAGCATGAAGTTCATCGCTTCGGTCGGGTTCATGTCGGCCAGGAGCTTGCGCAGGATCCAGATCCGCTGGCTCTGGTCGGCGCGGTAGAGGAGGTCGTCGCGGCGGGTGCCGGAGAGCACCACGTTGACGGCCGGGAAGATGCGCCGGTTGGCGAGCGTGCGGTCGAGCTGGATTTCACTGTTGCCGGTGCCCTTGAATTCCTCGAAGATGACTTCGTCCATCTTGGAACCGGTTTCGGTCAGGGCCGTGGCGAGGATGGTCAGGGAACCGCCACCCTCGATGTTGCGCGCGGCGCCGAAGAAGCGCTTCGGCTTCTGCAGGGCGTTGGCGTCCACACCGCCGGTCAGCACCTTGCCGGAAGCCGGCTGCACGGTGTTGTAGGCGCGGGCGAGGCGGGTGATGGAGTCGAGGAGGATGACGACGTCGTGGCCGCATTCGACCAGGCGGCGGGCCTTCTCGATGACCATGTTGGCCACCTTGACATGCTTCTCGGCGGGCTCGTCGAAGGTGGAGGCGACCACCTCGGCCTGCACGCTGCGCTGCATGTCCGTGACCTCTTCCGGGCGCTCGTCCACGAGCAGGACGATCTCGTACACCTCCGGGTGGTTGTTCGCGATGGCGTTGGCGATGCTCTTGAGCAGCAAGGTCTTACCGGCCTTCGGCGGGGAGACGATCAGCATACGCTGGCCCTTGCCGATGGGCGCGAACATGTCCACGATGCGGCAGCTGATGTCGCGGCCGCTGGCGCCGCCCGTGAGGTTGAATTTCTCGTCCGGGAAAAGGGGCGTCAGGAAGTCGAAGGGCACGCGGTCGCGGATGAATTCGATGCTGCGGCCGTTCACGGACAGGATCCGCACCAGCGGGAAGTATTTGTCGCCCTCGCGCGGGGGACGGATCTCGCCCGTCACGGTGTCGCCGCTCTTCAGGGCGTTGATCTTGATCTGCTGCTGGGAGACGTAGATGTCGTCCGGGGAATGCAGGTAATTGTAGTCCGAGGAACGGAGGAAGCCGTAGCCGTCCGGCATGATCTCCAGCACACCCGTCGCCACGACGGTGCCTTCGAATTCCGGCGCGCGCTGGCGCTGATTCTGCGGGTTGTTCTGGAAGCGCTGGCGCTGCTGCTGGCCGCCCTGCGGCTGGTTCTGCTGCTGCGGGCGCGGCTGCTGGGCCTGCGGGGCTTCAGGGGCCTCCTGCGGCTTCTGCTCGGCCTGCTGCTGCGCAGCGGGCTCCTGGGCCGCCTCGGCGTTGGCGTCGGCGTTCTTGGGCTTGCGGCCGCGCTTCTTGGGAGCGGGCTGCTCCTGCTGCTGGGGCTTCTCGGGGGCAGCCTCCTGCGCCGGCTTCTCCGGGGCGGGGGACTCGGCCTTGGGGGCCTTCTGCTTCCGGTTCGCCTGCTTTTCCGGCTTGGCCTGCTTCTCCTGCTTCGGCTCCGCGGCGGGCGCGGCCTCAGTGGGCTTGGCCTCGGCCTCCGCCTTCTTGGCGGGGCGGCCGCGGCGGGCCTTGGGTTTGGCGTTCTCGGGGGTAGGCTTCACCGATTCCTGGCGCGCTTCCGCGTCCAGGATCTGGTATGCCAGGTTTTCATTGTCTAATTTCTTGATGCCTTTGATATTCAGATCATTGGCAATGGTCTCGAGCTGTTCTCTGTTCATCTTGTCCAGCTCGAACAGTTTGTGCGTCATGTTGGAAAATTATAGATCCAGCGATTGCCGGATTGATTTGATGCGCAAATATACGCAAAATCTTTAATTATCCCAATAGCTGTTGCTTCTTTTGAAGCGCAGCAGGTCGGCCAGCGCGGCGGCGTTGGCGGCGATGCGGAAGCTGTAGGACTTCCATTTTCCCGTCGGGATCCAGGACACGGCGATGTTGAAGCAGTGCAGGTCGTAGGAGGCGCTGATGCTGGTGGTCGTGAGCTGTTTGGTCACGAAATCGAAGCCGGTGCTGATGTTGATGGACATCTTGGGCGTCAGCTTGATGTTGCCCGACGCGCTCAGCGTCGCGGAGATATTGTCTTTGTGCGCCACCTTGTTCAACTCGTTGTTCCAGCTGTAGATACGCGACAGGGAGAAGCTGGCGCTCAGGTTCACCGACCAGGGGACGTTCGGGTTGGCGTAGTAGATCCATCCCTCCGGGATGTATTCGCCCGTGACCGGGTGGTAGTAAATCCTTTGATAATAGTCCGCCGCCGTGCTGCCGCGGCCGTTCTGGCCCGTGCCGTCGTAGCCGTTCATCGCGCCCTTGCCGGCGAGGGTATACGACGCCGAGGCGGAGACGTTGGTCAGGCGCGCGAGGCCCTGCCCGGCCGCGATGGCGAAGCGGTTGTAGCGCGCGCCCTGGCTGTTGACCGCATACGGGTCGAAGGCGGCGCTGGCGCTGATGCTGACGGCGTTGAAGAGCGTCGTGTTCATGCTCAGGCGGATGGTGCTCATCCGCAGGGAGTCCGCCAGGAAGTTGTAGCTCGTGTTGATCGTCAGCTGGTCGATCAGCTTGACTTTCTTGGAGCCGGTGCCCGTGGTGTCGGCGAAGTTGCGCACCTTGGCTTCCAGGTTGTTGCCGATGGTCAGGGAGACCGCGCCGGACTGGCCCGGCGACGGGGGACTGTTTAGCTGGCCGGAGTAGATGTTGTACTGGTAGACCTTGTCGTTGCCGGCCGCGTCGACGTAGTTCAGGGTGCGGTAGCCGTTGGCGTAGGTGCCCTTCTCCGGGCTCCAGGAGAAGCCCACCGACGGGGAAATCACGTGCCGGATGGCCTGGATGCGGTGGTGTTTGCCGAAGTTGAACGTGCCGTAGATGCGCGTGCTGAACGAGGCGCCCACCGAATAGTTCTGCGTGATGCCGAAGGTGTTGAACTGGTGTGTGGGCTGCGCCTCGACCTTGTCCGTTTCGGGGTTATAGGCGTATTCCGTCTTCTGGAAGAACCAATTCTGCGAATAGGTGACCGACGGGGAGAAGCTGATGTATTTGAACAGCTGGAAATTCGGCAGGCCGATCTGGAAGTCGTGCGTCATGCCGGTCTTGAACTTCTCCAGCATGGAGGTGTTGAAGGCGAATTCCGAGGCCTTGAAATTGATCTTGTTCTGCAGGGTCGTGCGGTAGCCGAGGGAGAAGCGCTCATAGAACCGCTCCTTGCCGACGCGGTTCTTGCGCTTGAACGGATACATCGTGCTCATGGAGAAGGTGATGTTCGGCAGGGTGAAGGTGTAGGAGGAATCCCGGGAGTTCTGGCTGTGCAGGGCGTTGATGCTGAGGTTGAACTTGCCGTTCCAGTTGCGCGACCAGGAGATGGACGAGGAAATCTGGTTCTGGATGGCCTCGTTGACGGAGTGCGCGTTGTAGCGGCTGTTGGACGGGCTCTGGAAGTTGACGGATGCGCTGAAGGATGTGCCCGGATGGGCCTTGGAATCCATCGAGTGCGACCACCGCAGGCCGAAGTTGCGCGTCTGGAAGAAGTCCGGCGAGCCTTTCTCGCCCGTCTGGTCGTTGGAATAGTTGAACGAGAAGGTGCCGTTGAACTTGTAGTTGACCTTGTAGCGCGAGTTGATGTCGATGCCCCAGGAGCCCAGGGTGTAGTAGTCGCCGGTCACGGACAGGTCGAAGTGGTCGCCGAACACGAAGTACATGCCCAGGTCGCGCATGTAGAAGCCGCGCGCCTCCTCCTCGCCGAAGCTCGGGAAGAGCAGGCCCGTGGCGCGCTGCGGGCGCTTCGGAATGAAGCCGAAGGGGAGTCCGATGAAGGGCAGGTGGACGTCCTCGATCACCAGGTGGGCGGGACCGAAGACCGTGGTCTTGGTCTGGCTGATGACCTTGCCCACGCTCAGGTCGATGTAGTAGTGGGGATGGTCGTCGTCGCAGACCGTGTATTTGCCGTGGGAGAGGTTGATGGAGTGGTCGTCCATCATCTTGATGTCACGGCCGTGCAGGATGCCCTCGTCGTCGTTCGTAATCATGTTCTTGATCCGGGCCTTCTTCGAGTTGAAGTTGTAGCGGACCTCCTCCATGTTGTAGGTCTGCTTGCCCTGGGTCATCACCGGCCGGCCGATCCATTCGCCCTCCAGGCTGTCGTACACGCCGCAGGCGAACACGGTCCCGGCGTTCATGTCGTACTCCATGTAGTTGGCGGTGAGCTGCATGTCCTGGTACTTGACCGTCGTGGCGCCATAGTAGTAGATGAGCCGGTTGCCGTGGGAGAAATCGCTGATCATGGAATCCGCCGCGTTGGAGAAGGCCGGCACCTCGAGCGAGCTCTTGCCCAGCAGGGCCACGGAGTCGGCCCGGCGCAGGGAGTCCACGTGCGCGATGGAATCGCGGCGCGCCAGGGTGGCGGAATCCGGCAGGACGACCTCCTTCTCGACGCGGGTGCCGTAGACGGTCCCGTTGCCGCGCCGGTTGCGCCGCAGCTGCGCATCCGCGTCCGGCGCGAAAAGCGTCGTCAGCAGCAGCGCAGCGCAACAAAATATGAAGGAGGTCTTCTTCAAATGCACGATTTTTGCTATCTTTGCATGCAATCTACAAAAGTACTACTTATTTTTGAAACGCACAATCTGCATTGTCCTTGCCGTGCTGCTCTCGACGGCCTCCTGGGCGGATGAACACCTCCGCCTCTCCACGGTTGTCATCGATCCCGGCCACGGCGGGAAGGACCCGGGCGCCGTCAGCCGCGACAAGAAGCTGTACGAGAAGACCTACGCCCTGAGCATTTCCCTGGCCCTTGCAGACAAGATTCGTGCCGCCTATCCCGATGTAAAAGTGGTCCTGACCCGCTCCGACGACACTTATGTGACCGTGGGCGGCCGCGCCGACATCGCCAACAAGGAGGAGGCCGACCTTTTCATTTCCGTTCACCACAACTCCGTGACGAGCGCCTCGCCAAACGGCTTTTCAGTCCATGTCCTCGGCCAGTCTCACAAGCAGGGGACCGACCTGTACGCCAACAACATGGACATCGTCCGCCGGGAGAACGCCGTGATCCTGCTGGAGGACGACTATTCGACGACCTACGGGGATTTCGATCCGAACGATCCGGAATCCTACATCTTCATGAACCTGATGCAGAACGCCAACCTGGAGCAGAGCGTGCGCTTCGCCCAGCTGGTGGAGAAGCACCTGAAGGGCGGTCCGATCAAGAACGACCGCGGCGTCTCGCAGGATCCCTTCCTGGTCCTCTGGCGTACGGCCATGCCGGCCGTCCTGCTGGAGCTGGGCTTCCTCTCCAACGACAACGACCTCAAGGCGCTGAAGAGCGCCGACGACCGCGACAAGATCGCGGAGCGCGTCTTCCAGGCTTTCAAGGAGTACAAGGAGATTTATGAGGGCACGGTGACGACCGGTTCGGCTCCCGTCACGCAGCCCGGGGCCGATAAACCGGCTGCGAAACAGGACCCCCCGAAGCAGGAGAAGAAACAGGAGTCGAAGGTGGAGACGGTCTATGCCGTGCAGATCTTCGCCGTGGGCAAGAAGATGGATCCGAAGGCGCGCGAATTCATGGGCTACACACCCAAAATCATCCAGGGAGAAAAGCTTTATAAATACTATATAGGAGTCAGCGATTCCCTGGCCGGCGCGCGCAAACATTTGACCGCCATCCGCAAGAAATATCCCGACGCTTTCCTGGTCAAAATTACCGGTGACGACGTGACCCGAATCAATTGAAAATTCGTAGCAATTTCCCCAATATCCGTGCGATTTTTAAGCCGAACTCCCAATAGGACAGGCTGAATCGATTATGGCCTAATCTGGAAAATTTCTAAATAGTTAAATGCTTGAATTTAAAGGGCATTGTCGGCTGATTGCTTTTGTAAGATGCTAAGATACAGCCAGATAGAAACGGCGCGGCTTACACCGCATTTCTATATATTTTAGCACAAAAAAACTTCAAAAGCAATATCAAAAAAATATTTTTATCACTTTTTTTTCCTCCATCTTTGCACACGCAGTCCGGTCAAGACCGCGGGCTGTTTTTAGCACTACATAATGGATTTACAGGAGAGACATATTCAGGTATGGGACGACTGTCTGCGCATCATCGCGCAGAACGTCGAACCCCAGCAATTCAAGGTGTGGTTCCGCCCGATCCGCGCCGTCTCCCTGCAGGACTCCAAACTGACCGTCGAGGTCCCTTCGCTCTTCTTCCAGGAGTACGTCGAATCCGCCTTCCTGGACATCCTCCGCAAAACGCTCAAGCGCGTGGTCGGCGAGGACGCCCAGTTGAGCTACATGGTCCGCCCCGTGACCAACCAGCCGGAGATGCGTTTCTCCGGCCAGCGGGCCACCACCCCGGTGAATCCCCAGGTGACCATCAACACGACCCCGACCGCCCATCCCAGCCCGTTCATCTATCCGGGCCTGCACAAGGTCCAGATCGATCCGCGCCTCAATCCCGTCTACTGCTTCGCCAACCTCATCCAGGGCGAGTGCAACAAGATGGGCGTGACCGCCGGTGAGAACATCGCCACCGCCCCCGGCAAGACGGTTTTCAACCCGCTCTTCATCTTCGGCGGCCCCGGTCTCGGCAAGACCCACCTCGCGCAGGCCATCGGCATCGCCATCAAGGAGAAGTTCCCCGACCAGGTGGTGCTCTACGTGACGGGCAACGAATTCAAGACGACCTACATGCACGCCGTGTCCGTGATGAACAAGCTGACGGATTTCATGGCGTACTACATGAAATTGGATGTGCTGATCGTGGACGACATCCAGGACCTGCTGGGTCCCGGCTGCCAGAACGCCTTCTTCAACATTTTCAACTACCTGCACCAGAGCGGCAAGCAGCTCATTTTCACGTCCGACCGGGCCCCGGTGGACCTGCAGAACTTCGAGGAGCGCCTGCTCTCCCGCTTCAAGTGGGGCCTTTCCGTCCAGCTGACGCACCCGGATTACAAGACGCGCCTGCAGATGCTCCGTTCCCGCGCCGAGCGCGAGGGCGTGGCCATCCCCGACGAGGTGCTCGACTTTCTGGCGAACCGCGTCAAGACGAACTTCCGCGAGCTGGAAGGCGCGCTGATCTCGCTGATCGCCCACGCGTCCGTGGAGCGCGGCCGCACGATGCTCGAGCTTGCGAACGATATCACAGAGAACCTCGTCGGCGACGAGAAAACCGACCTGGACATCGACAAGGTGCAGAAATCCGTGTGCGAGTACTTCAACATCAGCCGCGAGGACCTGCTCTCCAAGTCGCGCAAGCGCCAGATCGTCCAGGCCCGCCAGATCGCGATGTTCCTGAGCCGCAACCTCATCACCAACTGCTCCCTCGCCACGATCGGGCAGGAGATCGGCGGCAAGGACCACGCGACCGTCCTGCACGCCTGCACCACCGTGTCCGACCTGATGGCCACGGACAAGGTCTTCAAGAAATATGTGACGGACATCGAGTCGATGCTCGTGCCCGCCTCCCGATAATCCTTTACGACATGTTCCAGATTGCCCCTTCCATTCTGGCGGCGGACTTTCTCCATCTGGAGAAGGACATTGAGCTCATCAACCGCTGCGGCGACATCATCCACCTCGATGTGATGGACGGCACGCTCGTTCCCAATATCTCGTTCGGCTTCTCGGTCATCGACCAGGTGGCGAAGATCGCCAGGGCGCCGATGGACGCGCACCTGATGGTCGTCCATCCGGAGCGCTGGTTCGAGAAGGTGGCAAAGGACGGCGTGCAGATGTGCTCCTTCCACTGGGAGGCCGCCGGGCGCAGCACCTCGCGCTTCATCGAGAAGCTCCACGCGCTGGGCGTGAAGGCGGGCGTGGCCATCAATCCGGACGTGCCCGTGAGCCGGCTGTACCCGTACATCGGCAAGGCCGACTATTTCCTCGTGATGTCCGTTTTCGCCGGTTTCGGCGGGCAGAAGTTCATCTATGAGACCCTGGACCGCGTGGCGGCGCTGAAGGCCGAGATTGCGCGCCGGGGAGCGAAAGCGCTCATCGAGATCGACGGCGGCGTGTATGCGGACAACGTGCGGGCGGTCGAGGAAGCCGGCGTGGACATCGCCGTGGCGGGCAGCGCCGTCTTTGGCGCGCCGGATCCGGCAGCGGCTATTTCGGCCCTTCGGGGAGCCTGAAAAGATATTTTCCGAATTCTTCTTGCAGAGAGATTCTGCCGTCGGGGGAGGCCAGCTGGCCGAAGCGGCGGCGGATTTCTTTTTCCAACCGGACCAGCTCCGCGGCCGGGTCGTACTGCTCCCCGGTCAGCTCGCAGAGCGAGACGGGGTTGGGTAGTTCCGCGGGCCAGCCGGTCTCGTTGAGATTCAGGCCGATGCCGACGATGCTCGCGCGCACCTGCCCCTCGGAAACCGTGTTCTCGATGAGGATGCCGCAGATCTTGCGGTCCTCCACCCAGATGTCGTTGGGCCACTTGATGCGCGCCCGGACGCCGTGGCCGAGCAGGTAGTCCCGCAGGGCGAGGGTGGTCACCTGCGTGATCAGCAGGGCGTCGGAGGCGGCCAGCGCGCAGGCGCCCTCGAAGCGGTAGAGGATGCTGAAGGTGAGGTTCCGTCCGGGCGTCGCGAACCAGGTGTGCGTGCCCTGTCCGCGGCCGGCCGTCTGCTCCCGCGTGGCGACGATTGACAAATTGTCAAGCCCCGAAATCCGCTTTCTGAGCTCGCTGTTGGTCGAATCGACCGTGTCCAGCCATAGAATGTGCGCGCACGCGTGGGATGGTTCCATTTTTGTTACTATATTTGTAAAAGCAAAAATACGCAAGATGCCTCAAAAACCCAACAATAACGATCCCCGTAAACCCAAAATCATCCGGATCAACTTATCGTGGCTTTATATCATCCTCCTGGTGGCGATCGGCTACATGCTGTTCTCCCAGAGCGGTCCCGCTCCGCAGAAGATCGAGTGGGCGCAGGTCCGGCAGATGATGCTGGACGGGGATGTCAAGGAAATCCACTTCACCCGCAACGACTTCAAGGGGACGGTCACCATCCAGCCCGACAAGCTCGGCAAGTACGCCGGCATGTACGTCAACGGCAAGGTCCCGACCCGTTCCCCGCATTTCTTCTTCCTGACTTCCACCAAGTTCGACCCGGAGGCGGAGTTCGGCGCCATCAATGAGGCGCTCCCCGCGGAGGGCCAGGTCAAGATCATCATGGAGAACGACGCCCGCATCTGGGCGAACATTCTCGAGTGGATCGTGCCGCTTGTGCTGCTCTTCGTGCTGTGGGGCTGGATGTTCCGCGGCATGGGACGCAACATGGGTGGCGGTCCCGGCGGCCCGGGCGGCGGGATGAACCCCTTCAACGTGGGCAAATCCACCGGCAAGCTCGCCGACAAGGACAAGGTCAACGTCACCTTCAAGGACGTCGCCGGCCTGTACGGCGCCAAGGAGGAGGTGATGGAAATCGTCGATTTCCTGAAGAATCCGAAGAAATATACGTCCCTGGGCGGCAAGATCCCCAAGGGCGCGCTGCTGGTCGGCCCTCCGGGCACGGGTAAGACCCTGCTCGCGAAAGCCGTGGCGGGGGAGGCCGACGTGCCGTTCTTCAGCATCAGCGGCTCCGACTTCGTGGAGATGTTCGTGGGCGTGGGTGCGAGCCGCGTGCGCGACCTCTTCGCCCAGGCCAAGGAGAAGGCCCCGTGCATCGTCTTCATCGACGAAATCGACGCCGTGGGCCGCGCCCGTGGCAAGAATGTCGGCTTCTCGTCGAACGACGAGCGCGAGAACACGCTCAACCAGCTCCTCACCGAGATGGACGGCTTCGGCTCCAACAGCGGCGTCATCGTGCTCGCCGCGACCAACCGCGCCGACATCCTCGACAAGGCGCTCATGCGCGCCGGCCGCTTCGACCGTCAGATCCAGGTCACGCTCCCGGACCTGAACGAGCGCAAGGAGATCTTCCAGGTCCACCTCAAGCCGCTCAAGCTGGCCCCGGACTTCGACCTGGACCTCATCGCCAAGAACACCCCGGGCTTCTCCGGCGCGGACATCGCCAATGTCTGCAACGAGGCGGCCCTGACGGCTGCCCGCCGCGGCAAGTCCGATATCAACAACCAGGATTTCTCCGATGCGGTGGACCGCGTGGTCGGCGGCATCGAGCGCAAGAAGACCATCATGTCCCCGGAGGAGAAGCGCATCACGGCCTTCCACGAGGCGGGACACGCCGTCGCCGGCTGGCTGCTGCCGGGTTGTGACCCCGTGCTGAAGGTTTCCATCATCCCGCGCGGACAGGCCCTGGGCATCACCTGGATGCTCCCGGACGAGAAAGTGACGCTGTCCAAGTCCGACATGATGGACAACATGTGCAGCCTGGTGGCCGGCCGCGTGGCCGAAGAGATGGTCAATAACGGCGTGCCGTGCACCGGCGCCCTGAGCGACTTCGAGCGCATGACCAAGATCGCCTACGCGATGGTGAGCTACTACGGCATGAGCGAGAAGGTCGGCAACATCTCCTTCTATGACCCGCAGGGCGGCTACGAGTTCACCAAGCCCTACAGCGAGAAGACCGCCGAACTGATTGATTCCGAGGTGAAATCCATCGTCAACGAAGTCACGGCCAAGACCCGCAAGATCCTCACCGACAACTGGGACGGCCTAACGAAGCTGGCCGAGATGCTGATCGAGAAAGAGGTCATCATGGCCGAGGACATCGAAGAGATCTTCGGTCCCAAGGCCGGCAAGCACGGCGAGGAGCGCCTGAAGAAAGAAGACCCTAAAGCCAATGAAACTGAGTAATTTCTGGATCCGCACCCTGACCGGAATCCTGTTTCTGGTCATCATGGTCTTCGGCCTCATCTGGGACCGGACCCTGTTCGGTGCTTTGTTTGTCATCATTCTGTGGGTGGCGCTGCAGGAATTCTATACCATGGCGCTGGGAAAGCGCTTCCTGCTGCAGCAGAAGCTGGGGCTCGCCGCCGGCGCGCTGGCGTTCATCTTCGTCGCCTGCCACTGTTTCTACGGCTGGGACCTGCGTTTCCTGACCATCGCCCTGATTCCGCTGCTGCTGATCCCTGTCAGCTGCCTGTTGCTGCCGTCCCGCGAGGGCTTCGGCGACCTGACCTACATCTACGCCGGCCTGCTCTATATCGCCCTGCCGATCAGCCTCTCTCCGCTCCTGATGATGGACGGGGACGTGTTTGACGGCTGGTTCCTGCTCTCGCTGTTCATCATGATCTGGTGCTCCGACGTGGGCGCTTACTGCATCGGCACGGCTTTCGGGCAGAAGCCCACTTCGCGCAAGCTGGCGCCGAGCATCTCCCCGAAGAAGTCCTGGTGGGGCTTCTGGGGCGGGCTCTTCTTCTGCGTCGGCGCCGCTGTCGGGCTCCATTTCCTGACCTGGCTGCCGTTCCCGCTCATCCATTGCATCGTCCTGGGCCTCATCGTGGGCGCTGGCGGCGTGTGTGGCGACCTGTTTGAATCCATCTGGAAGCGCCATTTCGGCGTCAAGGATTCCGGCAACTGCATTCCTGGCCACGGCGGCATGCTGGACCGCTTCGACAGCAGTCTGGTGGCCATTCCGATGGCCTGTGTTTATCTGTCCTTATTTGGCCTCTTATGAGAATAGACCGCAATTCATACGGCACCCTCGCCCTCGTTTACCTGGTTTGCGCGCTCATCGCCGTCACGGTGGTGATCTTCGTCCCGCATCTCTGGATCCGCTGCGCCGTGATCGCGGCGATGGTCTGGGTCTGCGTCTGGCAGACGGCCTTCTTCCGCGTCCCGAAGCGCAAGCATACCGCCGGGCCGCAGGAGGTGACGTCCGTGGCGGACGGCAAGGTGGTGATCATCGAGCAGGTCTATGAGCCCGAATTCCTCAAGCGCGACTGCATCCAGCTCTCCGTGTACATGAATTTCTTCGACGTACACGCCAATTTCTGGCCGGCCGGCGGGGAAGTGAAGTACTACCGCTACTATCCCGGCGAGCACATGCTGGCGTTCAAGCCCAAGGCGTCCGAGGAGAACGAGCACACCTGCGTGGGCATGCGCCTGCCCGGCGGACAGGAGATCCTCTTCAAGCAGCTCGCGGGCGGCTTCGCCCGGCGCATCGTCTGCCACGCGCAGGAAGGCGCTACGGTCGAGGGCGGCACGCAGTGCGGCATCATCAAGTTCGGCTCGCGCATCGACATGTACCTGCCGCTGGACGCGAATCTTCGTGTGAAAGTGGGGGATTTAGTCAGAGCTTGCGAAACGGTCCTAGCAGAGCTATGACCGTCTCATCGCCGGCAAGCCGGCGAGTTAATGACGGGGGGCGTTCCCCCCGAAACCCCCTGCGTCGCTACGCTCCGAACCACGTAGAACCAAATCGAGGTCCGCTCGGAGCTGTTCTGCGTTTTTGAAGAGGATGCCTTTGATGCCGACGGCCTCGGCGCCGGCCACGTTGGCCGGGTTGTCGTCGACGAACACGCATTCTTCGGCCTTCAGGCCGTAGCGGTCCAGCAGGATGCGGTACAGGCGTGGATCGGGCTTGATGACCTTCTCCACGCCCGAAACGACGTAGCCGTCCAGCACGCCGAACACAGGGTACCGGTCGCGGACGAGCGGGAAGAATTCATTCGACCAGTTGGTCAGGCCCCAGACGCCGTAGCCGCGCGCCTTGTATTCGCGCACGAGCGCTTCCATGCCGGGGATGGGGCCGCCCATCATCTCGATCCAGCGGTCGTAGAACATCCGTATCTCTTTCTCCCACTGGGGGAACTTCGCGACCGTCTCCTCGGTAATGGAAGCACTGGGACGCCCGGCATCCACCTGGGCGTTCCAGTCAAAAGCGTGTATGGTCTGCAGGAACTTTTCGGCCTTGGCGTGGTCGCCGAAGTAGGGATCGTACAAGTAGTACGGATTCCAGTCTACGAGGACGGCGCCGAAGTCGAAAATGATGTTATTTACCATTCTTGGCAGCGCCCTTGGTGGTGATCAGGACGACGCCGTTGCCGCCACGGACACCGTAGATGGAAGCGGATGCATCCTTGAGCACCTCGACAGAATCCACATCGTTGGGATTGATGCTGCTGAGATCGTTTACTTCAATGCCGTCCACGAGCAGGAGCGGCTCGCCGCCTTCGTTCAGCGGACCGGTCTCGCGGATCCGGATCTTGTTACCGACCACCGTCACTCCCGGGATTCTGCCCTCGAGGTATTCGTACATGTTGGAATAGGTCACGGTGCTGTTGTCCGACTTGAGCTGGCCGACGGAAACGGTCAGGGCATCCTTGGAGGTGCTGCCGTAGCCGACGTTGACGGTTTCATCACCCTTGTTCTCGTAAACACGAGCCTGGCGCGTGGAGGAGCAGGAAGCGGCGCAAATGGTAAGCGCGATAAGAATAACTGCGTGTTTCATCTCAAATGGGTTTTGTTGGTTTTTACTGGTCAAAGATAAGGATTATTATCACAGTCCACAAATTATATGCCTTTTTGCGAATCGCATTTGCAAGTACAGGATTTTTGCGTATCTTTGCACTCCGCAACGGTGCGTTGGCCGAGTGGCTAGGCGCAGGTCTGCAAAACCTGTCACAGTGGTTCGATTCCGCTACGCACCTCAAAAGTGCCCCTGGAGAGCCTCCGGGGGCACTTTTAGTTCCAAAATGTTCCCACATCTCCCAGCTCTTTCGCTTTTCCCGTGCTTTGAAGATTACTGGACTATCGTAAAGGTCCGGGTGTCCAGGACCATCTTGTCCGTGATCTTGAGCTCGGGGATGACGGGCAGGCACATAAAAGAAATGGTCATGAACGGGGCCTGCATCGGGCAACCGATCTGCCGGGCGGTATCGAGCAGCTGCTCCATGCGCTCGGCTACCTCAGGGAAGGGCCGGTCGGACATGATACCGGCGATGGGGAGGGGGAGATCCACGATTCCGTCGGGACTGACCGCCACCCGCGCGCCTTTCAGGGCAATCACGCGGTTGATGGCCTGCACCAGCGCCAGGTCGTTGGAACCGACGGCGACAATGTTATGGCTGTCATGGGCAATGGAGCCGGCGATGGCACCGTCCCGGATACCGAAACCGCGCACCCAGCCCACAACGGGACGGGCGCCTCTCTGATAACGGTTCAGCACGACGATCTTCTGCACATCGGGCAGGGGATAGCCGGCGGAAGCGCACATCTCTTCGGTCAGCGTCACTTTCTCGTGTCCTGTCGAAAGGGCGTAGTCAGTCGCCACGATCACATCCAGTACCTTGCCTGCCTGCAGGGGATACTCGATGTCGGAGGCCGTGATGGGCGAGGCCTCGAAACGGTTGACGGGAGTATCTTCTTCCGGGTGCAGGAAAAGGTCGTCGGTCACGCCATCCGGATGCCGGTACACTTCTTTGCCCTGGATGAAAGTCTGCTCGATACGCCCTTCCGGGCTGAGCGTATCCACGGTGATGAAGGTGGCGGGATCGCCTTCCTGGAGCAATCCCCAGCGGACACCGTAGTGCTGTTGCGGGTTCACGCAGGCGACCTGCAGCACATCCCACAGATTGATTTTCTTGGAGAGGGCCGTTCCGACCAGCCAGTTGATGTGCCCCCATTCCAGCTCGTCCGGCTCCTCGTCGTCCGTGCAGAGCATGACGCGGTCCGGGTACTCGCTGATGAGCGGGAAGAGCGCCTTGAAACTCTTGGCAGCGCTGCCTTCGCGGATCATGACTTTCAGGCCGGCCTTCATGTTGTTGCGCCCCTCTTCGAGGGTCATGCATTCGTGGTTGGTAGTAATCCCCGCAGAGGCGTAGCGGACGAGTTCGTCGGCCGAAAGGCCGGGCGCATGTCCGTCCACGGGCTTGCCCGCCGCCCGGGCGGCGTGGATCTTGCGCATCAGTTCCGGGTCGTCGGCGAGCACGCCCGGATAGTTCATCACTTCGCCCAGGTAGCCGATATCGTCCCGGACCATGAGCTGCTCGATGTCGTCCGCGCTGATCTCGGCGCCGGAAGTTTCGAAATCGCCGCCGACCGCGGGCACGCAGCTGGGCGCGCTGAACAGGAAATTGAAGCGTACCTGACGGCCGCTGCGGATCATGAAGTCAATGCCCTCCACGCCCAGCACGTTGGCGATCTCATGCGGATCGGCTACTACCCCGATAGTGCCGTGACAGACCACAACGCGGGCATACTCGCGCGGCGTGAGCATGGAGCTCTCGATGTGGACATGACTGTCGATGAAACCCGGCATCAAATAGGGCCAGCGTTGGTTATTGGATAACGGATGGCGGCGGATTTTCGCAATCATTCCGTTACTGATCGTGATTTCTCCGTCGTAGATTTCGCGGGCGATCACATCGACAATATGTCCTTTAATCGTTTGGTTCTTCATTTGAAGGCTGGATTGTAAGCCTCAAATATACGGATTTTGCCGGAATCTTTCATAAAATGGGATCTGGTTGGGCATGACAGGGGTTTTCGTTTTTTCTCCATTTTTCCTACATTTGTAACAAAACTAGTAGTCATGAAAGGTTCAATTTGGGCGGCAGCGGCCACATGCTGCATGGCAATAGCGAGCGTACTGCTTACTTCCTGCGACGAAAATTCCCTGTTAACCAGCTGGAACGCCACCGTCAGGATTAACACCGCTGCACTCTACGAAAAGTTGGAGATGACCGATTTCATGGTCGAAAAGCTGGCCGAAAAGGACTTTATCAAGGTGACCGATTCCGTACTTGTCTACGACCAGCAGGGGCAGCTGGTAGACAGGCAGGGGATTGAAACCACCAGCCTGCAAACCGTTAACATCGACCTTGAGACCCTTCCGCAGGGAACATACACCCTCGTGGCCTGGCAGACAGCCACCAGTGGGTACGACCCGTGGTGGTGGTTGGCGGATGCCGACCAGCTTGCCACCGCCCGTCTCGTACAGAATTATCCGTCGACAATCGCTGGCCAATATGCCATCGGCCTATGCACCACGACCCTTACCATCGGCGGCGAAGCGCCCGTCATTGAAGTGGAGATGGAGCCGATGGGCTGTGTCGTAGACATCAGCGTAGACGGTCTCACGCCGGAATGTGACTATAATTATGCAAGTCTGGTCATTTGGAGTGAAGAGCCCCGCGTCGAGGGCTTCTATCTCAATCCCGCCTGCAGTGGGGAAGACCGGTGGGTACTCTCCGACACCCGAAAGGAAAGCGACCTTTCCTTTGGCACGATTCCTCCCTCCATGCCTGCAAGAACCGACTTCACCCTCAGTCACGGCGAGAAAAGACGCGTCAGACTGTATGGTTACGATAAGACCGCCAAGGCGCGCCAGTTAATTATCAGCGCCGACATCGCACTGAATCCCGGCACCCATCCCGCGTTCTACTTCGACCTCGATCGGATCAGTTACCAGCCGCCCTATACCGGCCCGGCGGCGGAACTTGCCGCATGGAAGGCAAAACGCGACGCCGGTTATCTTGTTTCCGATCCTTGCGTTGACTGGGGTGCCGACCATCAGACGGTTCGCAATCGCGTCGAGAGCAAGATGTGGTGGCGGGCCGCCAACGACGACCTGGAGCAGGACGAAAACGGATGGTTCCGGTACTATACCGCCGCCAAACGGCTTTATGAGGTGTATTATTTCGCCGAAGCAGGTGGAAAGAACCTGTTCCGTGTGTTTGTGTTTACTTCTGACGACACGGTGCCGCTGGAGGTGGCCGTGCAGCATGTATCCTTGCAGGGATACGGATTTAAAGGCGTGTTGCCCCATCCTGATGAGGAGAAGTTGGGTATGTGTTACCTCTTCCTTTCTCCTGACGAAAAAACGGAAGTCTTGATTCTCGAACACGGCGCAGGAGGCTGGGAGATCGTTTATATGCCTACCGATCCCGAGGACGTGGCCAACGTCATTCCTGTCTTTGGCTGAGACGCAAAATTGGAATTGGTATAATAATTGCTATATTTGCAACCCGGAGCGTACAAAATCCATTTTTTTTGTATGAAAAAGTTATTTCTTTTGGCAGTTGCCGGCATGATGGCCGGTGCCCTGAGTGCTTCTGCACAGTTCCCCCCGATGGGCGGTATGCCTATGGGACAGATGCCGGAAGGCATGGAGATGCCGAAGATCCTCACCCCTGAGGAGAAGACGGCCGAGATGGCGCAGAAGTATGATCTTACCGACGAGCAGCAGACCGCTCTGCTGGCTCTGAATCAGAAGTATGACGGCAAGCTTGAGATCCGCATGAATCAGGAAGAAGGCGAGCGCCCGGACATCCGCAAGATGTCCGACGAGGAGCGCCAGGCCTACTTCAACAAGATGATGGACCAGATGGGCGACATGCAGGCCAAGCAGGCTGAGGTCGAAAAGAACCAGAAAGCCTACGAAGAGGAGCTGAAGAACATCTTCGACAAGAAGCAGCTCCGCAAGTACCGCACCGACCAGCGTCGGGCCGAGGCTGAGCGCCAGGCCGCCATGCAGCGCGGTATGGGCGGATTCCCCGGTGGCGGTTTCCCTGGCGGTGGCATGCCCGGTGGTGGATTCCCGGGTGGTGGTTTCCCCGGCGGATTCTGATAAAAACGAAAACGGAGCCTTCGCGGCTCCGTTTTTTATTCCCACCAGGCTGGGCGGTCGTACGAGAATGTTTCCCGTTCGGCCGCCCAGGCCGCGTCCGTGTAGACGCTGTCGGCGCGGTCGGTGTAGAGCGTACCGTCCAGGTGGTCGCATTCGTGCTGGAAGATGACGGCCGTGAAGCCCTCGATCCACTCCGCGCAGTGCGCCCCCTCCGGGGTGCGGTAGGTCACGTGGATGCGGGTGTGGCGGGGGACCGAGCCGCGCAGTCCCGGCAGGGACAGGCAGCCCTCCCGGCCGACGGAGATCTCCCCGGCGAGGCTGTCGATCTGGATATTGATATACGGTTCGAAGGGCTCGCCGCGCATGTCCAGGCGCTGCAGGCAGACGATGCGGCGGTTGATGCCGACCTGCGGGGCGGCGATGCCGACGCCGCCCTGCGACGGGTCGTTGACCGTCGCGAGCATCTTGTCGAGCAGCGTCTGCAGCTCCGGCGTGCCGAAGGCGCGCTCGGGGATGTCGCGCGAGCGGGCGCGCAGGATGACGCTGTCCTCGGGCATCACGGTGACATACATCACGGAGTCGGACTGGGTGATCACTTTGCGCTCCCAGGCGGTCCAGGGGTCGCGCTGGCAGGACAGGGCGCACAGCCACAAGGCTGCGAAGCCGAGAATAGGCAGAATCTTTTTCATATCACAAAATTAATCATTAGCTTTGTGAAAACCAATTTACCACATTCCATGAGAGATTTTAACTACTATGCCCCGACGCAGGTCGTGTTCGGCGAGCATTCCGAGGAAAAGGTCGCCGACCTGGTCAAGAAATACGGTGGCCATAAGGTCCTGGTCCACTACGGCGGCAAGAGCGCCGCGAAATCCGGCTTGCTGGACAAGATCGTCTGCCTGCTGCAGGAAGGCGGGTTGGAAGTGTTCCAGCTGGGCGGCGTGGTCCCGAACCCGCGCCTGTCCAAGGTGCACGAGGGCATCGCCCTGTGCCGCAAGGAGGGGATTGACTTCCTGCTGGCCGTCGGCGGCGGCAGCGTCATCGATTCCGCGAAGGCGATCGCCTACGGCGTGCCGTACGACGGGGAAGTGTGGGACTTCTACGCCGGCAAGGCGGAGGCCACCACCTGCCTGCCTGTCGCCAGCGTGCTGACCATCCCGGCCGCCGGCAGCGAGATGAGCGAGGCGAGCGTCATCACCAACGAGGACGGCGACATCAAGGTGGGCTATTCCAACGACATCTCCCGCCCCAAGTTCGCCATCATGAACCCCCGCCGCACCTTCACCCTGCCGCCGTACCAGACGGCCGCTGGCGTCACGGACATGATGATGCACACGATGGAGCGCTACTTCACGCACGATACCGACATGACCTTCACGGACGCGCTGGCGGAAGCCGTGCTGCGGACGATGAAGGAGTGCGTCTTCGCGGTCCTGAAGGACCCCGAGGACTACCGCAACCGCGCCCAGATCATGTGGGGCGGCAGCATCGCGCACAACGGCCTGACCGGCTGCGGCGTGCAGGACGACTGGGCGACGCATGACCTCGAGCACGAGCTCAGCGCGATGTTCGACGTCACGCACGGCGCGGGCCTGGCGGCCGTCTGGCCCAGCTGGGCGCGCTACGTCATGAAGGAGGACATCAAGCGTTTCGTGCAGTTCGCCGTGAACGTCTGGGACGTGCCCAACGACTACAACGACCCCGAAGGGACGGCGCTCAAGGGCATCGAGGCCGTGGAGCGTTTCTACCACGCCATCGGCATGCCCACGCGCATCCGCGAGCTGCTCGGCCGCGACATCACGGACGCGGAAATCAAGGAAATGGCCCGCAAGTGCAGCCACGACGGCACGCACACGGTCGGCGCCTTCAAGAAACTCGCCCGCGAGGACATGGAAGCCATCTATAAACTCGCCCGCGCATGAAAAAGAAAGCCCTCTTCATCGGTGGCACCGGAACAATCAGTACCGGCATTACCCGTCAGCTCGCCGTCAACCCCGAGTGGGAGCTCACCCTGCTGAACCGCGGCACGCGCAGCGATGCCGTGCCGGACGGTGTGAAAGTCATCCAGGCCGACATCAACGACGAGGCGGACGTGGCGGCGAAACTCGCCGGCACGAAGTGGGACTGCGTCTGCGACTTCATCGGTTTTGTACCCGCGCAGGTGGAGCGCGACTGGCGTCTGTTCCGCGACAAGACGAAGCAGTACATGTACATCAGTTCGGCATCTGCCTACCAGAAGCCGGCCATCAGCCCTTTCATCACGGAAGGCACGCCGCTCGTCAACCCGTACTGGCAGTACTCGCGTGACAAGATCGCCTGCGAGCACTTCTTGATGGAGAAATTCCGCACGGAGGGCTATCCCGTCACGATCATCCGCCCCAGCCACACCTACGACGAGCGCAAGGTCCCCCTCGGCATTCATGGCCGGAAAAGCTCCTGGCCGGTGCTCCGCCGCATCCTGAACGGCAAGCCGGTGATCCTGCACGGCGACGGAACCTCCCAGTGGACACTCACGCACAATTCCGACTTTGCCAAGGGGTTCATCGGCCTGATGGGCAATCCCCACGCGCTGGGTGATGTCTTCCAGATCACCTCGGACGAGACCCTGACCTGGCGGCAGATCTATGAGATCATCTCCGATGTGCTGGGCGTTCCCTACAAGCCCTGCTTTGTTCCTTCCGACCTGCTGGTCGCCGTCGATCCCGGCTTTGACCTGGAAGGGGAGCTGCTGGGCGACAAGACCTGGAATGTGCTTTTCGACAACAGCAAACTGAAACGCGCCGTGCCGGACTTCCGCTGTACGACCCACTTCGACCAGGGCATCCGGAAAACCATCGAGAACATTCTTGCGCATCCGGAACTCCAGATAGAAGAGCCGGAATTCGACGCCTGGTGCGACCGCGTGGTTGCGGCGATGGAAAAAGCCAAAGCGTCCCTGTTGTAATTGACTTTTCGGTTTTTGTTTGTTAAATTTGTAGTTCAAACAAGATAACAAACATGCGAAAGTATACATCTGCGGCGCGAATGCCGTTCTGGAAATGGTTCCTCTGCCTGCTGGGCGGATTGATTGTCTTCTTCCTCCTGTATGGCTTTGCGACCCTGGGCGTGAACGCCATCCCGGTCGACTGGGCGCAGCTGCCCGCCGCCGTCCTGGCCGGCTTCCTGGGCCTGTTCATCTACGCCATCTGGACGAACATGACGGAGCATCGCCCCATCTCGGAGCTTTCCCTGAACCGGATGTTCAAGGATCTGGGAAACGGCCTCCTGATCGGCGTGGCGTATTTCGGCGTCGTCGTGGGTGTGATGGCCCTGATGGATGGTTATTCCATCACGGGCGCGCATTTCAACTGGTTCCCGCAGCTGTCCTCTTTCCTGTTATTCTTCCTGGTGGCCGTGTTTGAAGAGATCCTCTTCCGGGGCGTGCTCTTCCGCCTGATCGACGACCGTTGGAACACGGGCGCAGCGCTGATCGTTTCCTCCCTCGCCTTCGGGGCGATGCACCTGTTCAACACGGGCGCCACGCTCTGGAGCGCCGTGGCCATCGCCATTGAGGCCGGCCTGGTGCTGGGCGCCGCCTACAAGTGCTCCGGCACGCTCTGGCTGCCGATCGGCATCCACTGGGCCTGGAACTACGTCCAGGGCAACGTGCTCGGCTTCGCCGTGTCCGGCAGCCCGGTGGAGGACAAGATCTTCAGCTCCATCATCAGCGGTCCGGACTGGCTGACCGGCGGCATCTTCGGCGCCGAGGCTTCCGTTCCCGCCGTGGGCGTGGGGCTGGTGCTCGCCATCATCCTGCTCGCCAACTGCAAGCGTGACCGCCGATGAGCGGGAAATCCGAGAAATACGCCCTGCTCCTGAAGCAGGTGGCCAGCCTGACGGAAGGGGAGACCAACCTGACGGCCAACCTGGCCAATACCGCCGCCGCCATCCACGAGGCCTTCGGCTTCTGGTGGACGGGATTCTATTTGGTGGAAGAGAAGCAACTGGTGCTGGGCCCGTTCCAGGGCCCCGTGGCGTGCACGCGCATCCCGTATGGGAAAGGCGTGTGCGGCACGGCCTGGGAGCGCCGGGAGACCGTCATCGTCCCGGACGTGGAGAAATTCCCCGGACACATCGCGTGCAGCAGCGCCTCGCGCAGCGAGATCGTCGTGCCGCTGTTCCGGGCGGGAGAAGTCGTGGGTGTGCTGGATATCGACAGCCGCGAGCTGGCGACCTTCGACGAAGAAGACGCCTCCGGGCTGGAAGCGATTGGTAAACTCTTATTTCAGGCGTAAGCCGCGCTCCGCGAGCGTGACGGCTTCCACGAGGGTGTCGTCGTCCTTGGCGAGCACCACCAGAATCACCAGAACGCCTTTCTTGAGCTCGATGCACATCATGCGCATCGGGGAGTCGTCCTCGGCAATGGCCTCGAAACCATAGGCTTTCTTGCCGTTGAACGGCCATTCGACGATGGGGTCGAAGTCGTCCGGATCCTCCTCGTCGAAGCCCACGGTGTCGGCGTAGTTCGACAGCGCCTGGTCGGCCGCCGTCATGTCTTCCGGCATCGGGCCCACATAGGCGTCGATCAGCGCCTCGTCGGTCTGCTTCTTGTCGTTGGGAAGGTGGCAGGAGAGGTGGGTGATCTCCACGCCGGATTCGTCGACGTAAGTGTCCAGGTCGGAGACCCAGCCCTGCGGGAGTTTGATGGAAATGTCGTAAGCCATATTATTTGGATTTTTGACTGCGTACAAGGGCCACGTAGGTGAGGAGCACCACATTCATCATCAGGGAGTACAGGATGGCCGGAATGGCCATCTGCTCGTTGGCGAAGATGAAGGGGCTGGAGGCCACGGCGATGGCCTGAGCGGCGTTCTGCATGCCCACTTCGATGACGATGGTCCGTCGCGGCTGCGGCCCCAGGCGGAAGAGGTGCGAGAGGAGGGAAGCGGCGCCGGCGGAAATCAGGATGAGCAGTGTGACGCACTCGCCGAGGTGCAGGATGTTGTCGAAGATCGTCCGGTAGTGCTGGATGAAGAAAACGGTGATCAGCAGCATCAGGGCGGGGAAGGCGGCCTTGGAGAGGACCTTGTCGATCGCCGCGGCGGCCTTCGGCCACCACCGGTTGACGCCGATGCCGACCAGGACCGGCAGGAGCATCAGCAGGAGGTTCTGCTTGAGCAGATTCCCCACCGGGAGCGTGATGCCCACGGCCTCGCCGACCGACTGGGTGCTCCACGCCATGATCAGCGGCACGGTGATGAGCGTAATGAGGCTGCTGAGCGCGGTGAGCGTGACGGAGAGCGCCACGTCGCCGCCGGCGAGCTTGGAGAAGATGTTGGACGAGCTGCCGCCGGGGCAGCAGGCGATGAGGATCAGACCCAGGAAGAAAACGGGCTCCAGGTGGAAGGCGGAGCCGAGGCCCCAGGCGATCAGCGGCAGCAGCACAATCTGCCCGAAAAGGGCCAGCAGCACGGCTTTGGGGGCCTTGATAACGCGTGCAAAGTCCTGGAGCTTCAGGCAGAGCCCCAGGTCGAACATCAGCACCGTCAGAATCGGCAGGACAATCCAAATCGTATTCATCGCACTGCAAAATTAGTAATTGTACTTGACATCAACAAGATACGGCTTCCTTATACATCTCGATGAGGGCGGCTGCGGACTTGGCGATGTCGTACTTCGCCATCGAGGCCGCGTATTGTTTGCCCATCTCCCATCGCTCCTCGGGGTGGGTGAGCCACCAGTCCATGCGTTCGGCAAGCGCTTTTGCGTCCTTCTCCGGGAAAACGCTGCGCGCGTCCAGGGCGAACTGGGAGGTGCCGGTATGCCAACCTGCAGCGATGACCGGGACGGCACCCTGCTGGATGGCCTCCATGATGGAGAGGCCTTCCACCTCCACGGTGGCGCAATGCACGCAAAGATCCGCCTCGGCGGCAAGAGCCCGTAGTTCTTCGCGCGAGTTAAAAGTGAATACCGGCTGGTAACGCACCACGCCGTCCTCGTAAAGCTTTCCGGCCAGGCGCCTGTATGCTTTCTCCTTGGGCCCCAGGCCCGCAAATATGAGCTGGATGCGGTGCGCGAAGGAAGAGTGGCGGATGGCCTCGATCAGCGTCGGCTGGTCTTTCTCGACGGAGAGACGGCCGATGTAGACGATTTTCAGGGGCCGCTGGGCGTCGAAATAGCCTGCCGGCGGCTCGGCCGGACGGATGCATGGATCCGGGATCAGACCGTTGGAAATGACCCGGAGTTCGGGCTTGAACTGATGGCGGACCAGCCGCTCATAGACATTCTGCGTCGGACACTGCAGGTGGGAGCAGTGATTGAATACGCAATCCCGCTCGACGTGGAGCAACCAGCGGTTGATCCATTTCCAGTTGCCCATGCCGATCGAGCAAAAAATGTTCTCCGGGTGGAGATGGTAGGTGCCAACGACCGGCTTGCCCAGGCGCCTGGCTATCTTGATCGTCTTGTATTCCAGCACAAAGGGCTCTTCCAGATGAATGACATCCGCCCAGCGGACGGCTTCTTCGATGACTCGCTTGTCGCTGGAAGCGAACATGTAGCCATGAGCATTGATAATGCCCTGGAAGATGGGAAAATGGTATTTTTTCAGCAGGTATTCAGGCTGGGGACCGGATCCCGTCAGGTTCGGCCCGGAGAGTACCCGGACTTCCTCGCCGGCATCTTTGAGAGATTGGACGGTGCGCCTGGCAGAGGCGGAAAGACCGTTTCCCTTTGTGTAGTAGTTATTTAAAACAAAAAGTATCTTCATTGTCGTTTAAAAATGGCCACAAAGATACTAAAATAAAACTAAGAATGGGCCCGATTCAGCTGACCTTGTTCTTGCCAGGCTTGTAGTTGCGCAGGAAGTCCTCCAGGCGCAGTTCGCTGGGGCGGGAGCCGCGGGCCACGGGGTCCATCGGCGTGCCGACGGGCTCGCCGGTCAGCTCGTCCTCGGGCGGGCCGAGTATCTCGTCGATGAGCCCGAAAGTCTCCTCCAGCAGGTCCAGGGCGTGTTCCGCCTGGGCGCGCTGCTCACCGTCCTTGATTTCGTGGAGATTCTCCCGCAGGGGGATGCGGGCGTCGATCTCGCTCACGCTGCGCTCCACCTCCAACGCCACGTCCTCTACGGCGTAGAGGACCTCCTTGATCTGGTTCAGGCGCTGGATGCTCTCCTGGAGTTTCTTGATGTCGTCAGAAAAAGTATTCTTCATTATTCCATTAACTTCTTGTATTTGAAGCGCTTCGGCTCTTCTTCGCCGAGGCGGGCCTTGCGGTTCTCCTCATATTCGGAGTAGCTTCCCTCGAAGAAATAGACCACGCCGTCGCCCTCGAAGGCGAGGATGTGCGTGGCGATGCGGTCGAGGAACCAGCGGTCGTGGCTCACGACCACGGCGCAGCCCGCGAAGCCGTCGAGGCCCTCTTCGAGGGCGCGGATCGTGTTGACGTCCACGTCGTTGGTCGGCTCGTCGAGCAGCAGGACATTGCCCTCGTCCTTGAGCGTCAGCGCCAGGTGCAGGCGGTTGCGCTCGCCGCCGGACAGCACGCCGCAGAGCTTCTCCTGGTCTGCGCCCGAGAAGTTGAAGCGCGACACCCAGGAGCGCGCGTTGATGTCCCGGCCGCCCAGGCGCACCCACTCGGAGTTGCCGGCGATGGTCTCGTAGACCGTCTTGTCGGGGTCGATGCTCTTGTGCTGCTGGTCCACGTAGGCGATCTTGGCGGTCTCGCCGATCTCGATGGTGCCGCTGTCGGGCTTCTCGATGCCCATGATCAGGCGGAAGAGGGTGGTCTTGCCGGCGCCGTTCGGGCCGATCACGCCCACGATGCCTGCGGGCGGCAGGACGAAGCTGAGGTGCTCGAAGAGCAGTTTGTCTCCGTAGGCCTTGCTGACGTCGTGGAACTCGATGACCTTGTTGCCCAGGTGCGGGCCGTTGGGGATATAGATTTCGAGGCGCGCCTCCTTCTCCTTCGCGTCGGCGGAAGCCAGCTTCTCGTACGCGCCCAGACGGGCCTTCTGCTTGGCCTGGCGGGCCTTCGGGGCCATCCGGACCCACTCGAGCTCGCGCTCGAGGGTCTTGCGCCGCTTGCTCTCCTGCTTCTCCTCCTGCGCGAGGCGGATGCTCTTCTGCTCCAGCCAGGAGGAATAGTTGCCCTTCCAGGGGATGCCCTCGCCGCGGTCCAGCTCGAGGATCCAGCCGGCCACGTTGTCGAGGAAGTAGCGGTCGTGCGTGACGGCGATGACCGTGCCCTTGTATTGCTGCAGGTGGGCTTCCAGCCACTGGATGGACTCCGTGTCGAGGTGGTTCGTGGGCTCGTCGAGCAGCAGCACGTCCGGGGCCTGCAGGAGCAGGCGGCAGAGGGCCACGCGGCGGCGCTCGCCGCCGGAGAGCGTGGCGATCTTCGCGTCGGACGGCGGGCACTGGAGGGCGTCCATGGCGCGCTCCAGCTTGGAGTCGATCTCCCAGCCGTCATGGTGCTCGATGAGTTCCGTGAGCTCGCCCTGGCGCTCGATCAGCTTGTTCATCTGGTCGTCGTCCATCGGCTCGCAGAACTTCATGCCGATCTCGTTGTACTCGGCAAGCAGGTCCATCACCTCCTGGACACCCTCCTGGACCACTTCCAGCACGGTCTTGTCCGGGTCCATCTGCGGCTCCTGCTCCAGGTAGCCGACGCTGTAGCCGGGGGCCCAGACCACCTCGCCCTTGTAGGATTTCTCCACGCCGGCGATGATCTTCAGGAGCGTCGATTTGCCGGAGCCGTTCAGACCGATGATGCCGATCTTGGCGCCGTAGAAGAAGGACAGGTAGATGTCCTTGAGGATGACCTTATTATTGTGGGGGAGGACCTTGCCGACCCCGTTCATCGAGAATATGATCTTTTCGTCTGCCATAAGTCGTTAATTGCGGGCTTTGGTGAGTTTCCAGCGGTAGAAGAGCACCAGGCTGAGGGCGATCGTCACGGCGCCGATCCAGCGGTGCCATTCCATCGGGAGGTTGAAGCCGATCTGGGCGATGCTGATATAGGTCACGCTGACGGCCGTCATCAGGCAGGCCGGCAGCAGGGTCATCAGGTAGTACGCGCCCTTGCGCTCGCGCACGAGGAACACGGTCACGGCCCAGAGCGTGAAGACGGCGAGCGTCTGGTTGGCCCAGCCGAAGTAGCGCCAGATGACGTTGAAGCCGTCCTCGTTGGCGATGTTGAACCAGAGCATCAGCGCCGCCACGGCGAAGAGCGGCACGCTGATCGCGAGGCGCTTGGGCACCGGCTTCTGGTCGAATTTCAGGAAATCCGCGATGATCAGGCGCGCGCTGCGCAGGGCCGTGTCGCCGCTGGTGATCGGGGCGGCCACCACGCCGCACAGGGCGAGGATGCTGCCGACGATGCCCAGCCAGCTGCGGGAGACCTTGGTCACCACGGTCGGGGCCGCGTCCGCGAAGGTGCCGCCCACTTCCGCGGCGCCGCCGGCGAAGAAGAAGTAGGAGGACACGGCGGCCCAGATCAGGGCCACGAGGCCTTCCGTGATCATAGAGCCGTAAAACACCGGGCGGCCCAGCTTCTCATTCTTCAGGCAGCGCGCCATGAGCGGGCTCTGCGTGGCGTGGAAGCCGCTGATGGCGCCGCAGGCGATGGTCACGAACATATACGGCCACATGGGCTGGCCCTTGCCGCCCCAGGTCTGGGTGCGGTTCTGCAGGCCGTCCCAGAGCTCAGGGATCTGCGGATGCTTGACGAGGAGGCCCACCATCAGCGCGAGGGCCATGAAGATCAGCGCCACCGCGAAAACGGGGTAGATCTTGCCGATGATCTTGTCGATCGGGAGCATCGTGGCGATGATGTAATAGACGAAGATCACGCCCGCCCAGATCATGAACGAGGCGTTGGTGCCGTCGCCGGCCAGGTCCTTCAGGATGACGGCCGGGCTGTACACGAACACGGCGCCCACGAGCACCAGCAGCAGGATCGAGAAGCAGAGCATCACGGTCTTGGCGGTCTTGCCCAGGTAGTCTCCGATCAGCTCGGGCAGGCCCACGCCGCCGTGGCGCAGCGACAGCATGCCGCTGAAGTAGTCGTGGACGGCGCCGCCGAAGATGCATCCGAAGACGATCCAGAGGTAGGCCGCCGGGCCGAATTTCGCGCCCATGATGGCGCCGAAGATCGGTCCCGTGCCGGCGATGTTCAGGAACTGGATCATGAATACCTTCCAGGAAGGGAGGGGGATGTAATCGATGCCGTCCGCCTTGGTGACGGCGGGCGTGGGGCGCTTCGGATCCGGGCCGAACACCCGCTCCACGAACTTGCCGTAGAGCAGGAATCCCAGGATCAGGGCGACAACGCTGATGAAGAAAGTAATCATAGACCACAAATTTAGGAAAATTTCCGTGAAATCGGACCATGTAAAAAATTCTTAAAAAATTTTAACAACTTGCCAAAATAATGTTTAACTTTGCATCGGAAAAACTATTTAACTATTTTATAGTCATGAAAAAATTCAATGCAATTGCCATGATCGCCGTTTGCGCGATGCTGGTCTTCTCCTGCAAGAATGAAGGCAAGGGAAGCAAGGAAATCAAGGACGCTGCCGAAGACGCCGTCGAGGCTGTCGAGGGTGCCGCCGAAGACATTGTCGAAGGTGCTGAGGCCGCCGCCACTGAGCTGGGTGAGGCCGCCAAGGATGCCGTCAACCGCACCCAGGAGACCCTCGATAAGCTTGAGGACATCGTGCCCTACGCTGCCGTCGAGGCCAAGCCGACTTTCAATGGCGGCGACGCCGACTCTTTCATCAAGTATGTTCAGCAGAACATCAAGTACCCGGAGAACGCGCTGGAGAACGGCGTCGAGGGTAAAGTGACCGTCAACTTCGTGGTGGACGCCACCGGCAAGATCCGCAACGCCAAGGTCGTCAACGGCGTGGACGATGAGCTGAACGCCGAGGCCCTGCGCGTCGTCGAGGCCGCTCCGGCCTGGACGCCGGCCAAGCAGAACGGCAAGAACGTGCCGGTGACCTGCTCGATCCCCGTCACCTTCAAGATCGTCAAATAAGGTCTCTGAAAATACCGTACAGGGCCTCCCCGGTGGATGCGTTCAGCGCAAGATCCTCCGGGGAGGCTCCTTTTTCGGGCGTGTTGCCGCCGCAGAGGTCCACGCCCAGGATGCGCCGGGAGGCGATGAGCGCGCGCAGCGCGGTCTGCATCTCCCCGAGCGTCATCGCGCCCTGGTCCCAGTCCGTGCGGGCGTACTGCGGGGACAGGACGTCCAGGTCGAGGGAGAGGTAGACCGGCAGGTCCGGCAGCGCGTCCAGGGCGGGGAAGTCCGCCGCGTCGCGGATCCAGACGTCCGCCTGCAGGCAGGGGAGCTTGCGGGCGCGCGCGACCCAGCCGCCGCAGCTGAGCAGGTCTTCGCCGAAGGCCCCCTCCTGGTCGTCGGGGTGGTGGTCGAAGAGCACCAGGGAGAAAGGCTCGGCGACGCGCTCCAGCCAGAAGAGCGTCTGGTAGTGGTAGTCGCCCGTACCTATAAAATGAAACGCGTGCAGCGGCTGTCCGGCGAGCGCCCGGCGGATCCGGTCCGCGCTCTCCGTCGAACAGTAACAATTTGTGCCCTCGAACGAGGAAAAATCCGCAAATATTCGCTGCATGGCGGTGTAAAAATAGGAAAAATCAAAATAAAACCCTACATTTGTTGATGCGTTTTTAGAAATGGCACAGGAAGAAGTTCAATACCCGCTCGACCCTGAGAAAGTCTATTTCTCGATGGATGAGCTGACGCTGGACACCGACGAGGGGCCCAAGACCCTCCGTATGGGAGCCTGGCTGAACTACGACCCCGTCCGCATCCACCGGATGATCATCCGGGACAAGGTCCTGCAGGTGGACACGATGGAAGTGCTCAATCCGCTGGTCAGCAAGCTGCGCCGCGCCGACCCCGACTACTACAAGAAATTCATGGGCCTGCGTCTGGTCATCGACTATCCCGGCTACAGCTCCGGGATCCTGGCCAAGATTCCTTTCGAGAACGATCCGGTCGGTTTCTACAAATGGTGGCGAAAGGGCAAGCACGAGGACAAGGTGTACCTCTCGCTCGGAAACCAGGTCATCCTCTTCCAGAAAGTCAAGATGATGGACCCCAAGATGATCCTCAAGAAAGACCTCGAAATCCTCAAATAACACGACTATAACCAACATGGAAAATCTCCTGAAAAAGACTTGTCTGCATGATCTCCACGTGGAGCTGGGTGCCAAGATGAGCCCTTTTGGCGGGTTCGACATGCCCATCCAGTACAGCGGCATCATCGACGAGCACAACGCCGTCCGCAAAGCCGCCGGGGTGTTCGATGTCTCCCACATGGGCGAAATCTTCGTCAGCGGCCCCGACGCGGAGCGTTATGTGAACCACATCTTTACCAACGACATCAGCCCGCTTGAGCCGGGCAACATCCTCTACGGCATGATGCTGTACCCCGACGGCGGCACGGTGGACGACCTGCTCGTCTACCGCGAGAGCGAGCCCCTGCACTACCTGCTGGTGGTCAACGCCTCCAACATCGACAAGGACTACACCTGGATGCTGGAACAGGCGCAGGGCTTCGACGTGAAGATCGACAACCAGTCGGACGCCTGGGGGCAGGTCGCCGTCCAGGGCCCTGACGCCGAGAAATACGTCTGCGGCACGCTGGGCTTCCCGGAAGCCGCCAAATTGACCTTCTACACCTTCCTGGACGTCGTCCGCGACGGCCAGCGCGTGATCGTGAGCCGCACCGGCTACACCGGCGAGGACGGCTTCGAGATCTACGCCACGCCGGAGCTGACCCGCAACTTTTGGAACGTGCTCCTCACCGCGGGCGTGAAGCCCTGCGGCCTGGGCTGCCGCGACACGCTCCGCTTCGAGGCGGGCATGCCGCTCTACGGCGACGAACTCACCGCCGACATCTCCCCGGTCATGGCCGGGCTGGGCATGTTCTGCAAGCTGGACAAGGCGGAATTCATCGGCAAGGAAGCGCTCGCCGCGCAGAAGGCGAACGGCGTCGCGCGCAAGCTGGTGGGCATCGAGCTCGCCGACAAGGCCGTGCCGCGCCACGGCTATCCCGTGGAGCTGGCGGACGGCACCGAAGTCGGCGTCGTCACCACCGGCTACCACTCCATCAGCCTCGAGAAGAGCATCTGCTTCGCCCTCGTGGACAGCGCCTACGCCGCCCTCGACACGCCGCTGTGGGTGCGCATCCGCAAGAACGCCTTCCCGGGCAAGGTCGTCAAGAAACGTTTCTATCAGACTAACTACAAAAAATAAAACACAGAAATATGAGCAAAATTGCAGAGGGACTCCTCTACAGCGAGTCCCACGAATGGGTCAAAGTGGATGGCAACGTCGCCATCATCGGCGTTTCCGATTTCGCACAGAGCGAGATGGGGGACATCACCTACGTCGAAATGCCTGACGTCGACGACGAAGTCGAGGCCGGCAGCGACTTCGGCGCCCTGGAGAGCGTGAAGACCTCCAGCGAGCTGATCGCCCCGGTGTCCGGCAAAGTCGTCGCCCGCAACGACGAGCTCGAGGACAAGCCCGAAATGATCAACGAGGACGCCTACGCCGCCTGGATCATCAAGGTGGAGATGTCCGACGAGAGCGAACTCGACGCCCTGCTGAACGCCGCCGCCTACGCCGAAATCGCCAAGTAATCCGGCCATGGGAGCATTCAGCTATTTTCCTCAGACGGAGGAAGATATCCGCATCATGCTCGAAAGAATCGGCGTCAGCTCGCTCGACGACCTGTATGCCGATGTCCCCGCGGATTTTATCTATAAAGGGGAGTACGACCTGCCGTCCGCAATGAGCGAACAGCAGGTTCGTGACTTTTTCGAGGGCCTCGCGGCCAAGAACACCCGCCTCAAGGTATTCGTCGGACAGGGCGCCTACGACCACTACGTCCCGTCCGTGATTCCTTATATCACCTCGCGCAGCGAGTTCCTGACGGCCTACACGCCGTACCAGTGCGAGATCTCGCAGGGCACGCTCCGCTACATCTTCGAGTGGCAGACGATGATCTGCCGCCTGACCGGCCTGGACTGCGCCAACGCGTCCATGTATGACGGCCCGACGGCCGCCGCCGAGGCCGTGCGCATGTGCGTTGCGAGCACCAAGAAGCGCAACTCCGTGATCGTCTCCGCGCGGCTGCTTCCGCACGTCATCGAGACCATCCGCACCTACGCCAAGTATGCCGGCATCAACGTCGTCGTCACCGACAAGGTGGCGGAGGAAGTGGCTGAAGGCGTGCTTGACCTGGCGGGCGTCATCGTCCCGTCAATCAATCGTTTCGGCATCATCGAAAGCCACCTCGGCCTGGCGGACCTCGTCCATGAAAAGGGCGCGCTGCTGGTCGAATACTGCGACCCGTCCGCCCTGGCCGTCGTGAAGACGCCGGCCGAGTGGGGCGCCGACATCGCCGTGGGCGACGGCCAGAGCCTGGGCATTCCGCTCTGCTTCGGCGGCCCGTACGTGGGCTTCATGGCCTGCCGGGAGGCGCTGATGCGCAAGCTCCCCGGCCGCATCGTCGGCCAGACCACCGACGCCTCCGGCAAGCGCTGCTACGTCCTGACGCTGCAGGCGCGCGAGCAGCACATCCGCCGCGAGAAAGCAACCTCGAACATCTGCTCCAACGAGTCGCTGATGGCACTCTGGTGCACGGTGTACCTCTCCCTGATGGGCCCCGAGGGCATGCGCAAGCTCAACGCGCTCTGCTACGAAGGCGCTCACTATCTGCACGATGCGCTGCTCGCCACGGGCAAGTTCGAAAGCGTCTTCGAGGGTGAATTCCTCAAGGAGTTCTGCCTGAAGCCGAAGTGCGACGTCCGGAAACTGCAGCAGGCGCTGCTCGACGCGGGCTTCTTCGCCGGCCTCCAGACGGAGGACGGCTACGTGACCTTCTGCGTCACGGAGAAACACACCCGCGCGGAGCTGGATCAGATCGTCGAAATCGTCAAATCCGTCAAATAGGGGAGGAAACAGCTATGAAGTATTACGATAAACTCATATTTGAACTCTCCCAACCCGGCAGAATCGGGTTCTCCCTTCCGGAGATTCCGGGTCAGGCCCGGAATGACTTTAAAGGCTCCACGGTCTGGCGTGAAAGCAAACTGGATTTGCCTGAGGTCAGTGAAGTGGATGTGGTCAGACACTATACGAATCTGTCCCAGATGAACTTCGGCGTGGATACGGGTTTCTACCCGCTCGGATCCTGCACGATGAAATACAACCCCAAGATCAACGAGGAAATCGCCAACATGTCGGCATTCCTGGGCCTGCACCCGCTGCAGCCGGAAAGCACGACCAAGGGCGCCCTCGAGATCTACGTCGGCATGGACAAGGCCCTGGCCGCCATCACGGGCATGAAACACTTCACCTTCCTGCCCTGCGCCGGCGCCCACGGTGAACTCACCGGCCTGATGCTCATGCGCGAATACCACATGAGTCGCGGCGACAGCGCCCGCACCAAGGTCATCGTCCCGGACAGCGCCCACGGCACCAACCCGGCCTCCGCAGCCGTCTGCGGCCTCGACATCGTGGTCGTGAAGTCCAAGGAGAACGGTCTCGTGGACGTCGAGGCGCTCAAGCCGCTGCTCGGCCCGGACATCGCCGGCATCATGATGACGAACCCCAACACGCTCGGCCTCTTCGAGCGCGACATCAAAGAGATCGCGAAGCTCGTCCACGACTGCGGCGGCCTGCTCTACTACGACGGCGCCAACATGAACCCGCTCCTGGGCATGGTCCGTCCGGGCGACATGGGCTTCGACATCATGCACCTGAACCTGCACAAGACCTTCTCCACGCCGCACGGCGGAGGCGGTCCGGGCGCAGGCCCGGTCGGCGTGTCCGACAAGGTGCTCCCGTTCCTGCACATTCCCCGCGTGAGCGGTTTCCACGGCAATTTCGGCATCATCCTGCGCGCGTACGCCTACATCCTCATGCTGGGCCGCGAGCACGTCAAAATGGCCGGCAAACTGGCCACGCTGGGCGCGAACTACATCAAGGAATCGCTCAAGGACTGCTACAAGCTGCCTATCCAGACGGTCTGCAAGCACGAATTCGTCTTCGACGGCCTGCTGGAGGACAACGGCGTGAGCACGCTCGACGTGGCCAAGCGCCTGCTCGACTACGGCTTCCACGCGCCCACGATCTATTTCCCGCTCCTCTTCCACCAGGCCATCATGATCGAGCCCACGGAGACGGAGTCGCTGGAGACCCTGGATGCGTTCATCGCCGTGATGCGCAAGATCGCCGAGGAGGCCAAGGCCGACCCGGAGATGCTCCACGGCGCTCCGCACTGCACGCCGATCGGCCGTCCCGACGAGACGACCGCCGCCCGGCAGCCCGTCCTGAAATATGACTAAGAAGCAAAAAGCACTGATCGTCCTGTTGACCCCGTTCCTGCTGGGATTCCTGCTCGGAATCCTGGTGGGAAGGGGCTGCAGCAGGCCGGAGAAGCCTGCCGTGCAGGAGACGGTGGTGCTGGAGGAGTCCCTGGAGCCTGTCCAGGAGCAGCCGGAGGAGACGGAACCCGTCGTGGAAGAGGAAGACGACGTCGACGGGACGGGGGAGTCCACCGCCCGGGAGATCATCTACGACGCGCGCCGGATGGCCTATGCCTCCATTTTCAACGATATCAACGAGTTACACCTGGAGAAAGCCAGGGAGGTCGGCTTGAAGTCCATCCCCGAGAAGCGGGACGTCGTCGACACCAAGCAGCTCGTCAAGGTCGAAGAATCCGACTACCTCACGATTGACGAACTGCGCTACTCCGTGCCGTACCTGACGGCCGGCGCCGCGGCGGAGCTGAACCGCATCGCCAAGGCCTTCAACGACTCGCTGGTGCGCAAGCAGCTGCCGGTCTACAAGCTCGTCTGCTCGTCAATCCTGCGCACCGAAGAGGACGTCACGCGCCTGCAGAAGAGCGGCAATCCCAACGCCTCGGACAACTCCGCCCACTGCTACGGCACTACCTTCGACATCACCTACACGAAATACGACCGCGAGGAGGAGACCGACGAATTCATGCAGCCCTTCGAGCTCACCAAGGTGCTCGGCGAGGTGCTGCGCGACGAGAAGAACGCCGGCCGCATCCTGGTCAAATACGAGAAGAAGGAGCACTGCTTCCACATCACATCCTGCCAATAAAGAAAAGCCAATTATATGCACAAGATCAATCCCAAATTCCTGCGTCCGCTCGTGAAGAAGCGTGAGACGGTCAGCCACAAAGGCGATTACGGCCACCTGCTGCTGATCGGCGGCTGCCAGTCCATGCCCGGCGCGGCCGTGCTCGCCACGGGCGCCTCGCTCAAGTCCGGCTGCGGACTCGTCACCCTCCATTCCACGGCGCGCGCCGTCCAGGCGGCCGTGTCGGCCTTCCCCTCCGCCATGCTGTCGGAGGACGCCGGCGACTGCTTCAGCCGCGTTCCGGACGGCCTGCTGCGCTTCACGGCCATCGCCGTGGGCCCGGGCCTGGGCCGTTCGCCGCAGGTCGAGGAGACCTTCACGAACCTGCTGACCCGCGTCAAGGAGCAGGAAGACACCATCCCGATGGTGCTGGACGCCGACGCGCTCTTCATCCTGGCCGCCCATCCCGAGCTGATGAAGCTCATCCCGGCCGGCTCGGTGATGACCCCGCACGAGGTCGAGCTGCGCCGCCTGATCAGCTGGAGCACGCCTGAAGAGAAGGAACTGGAGCTGAAGGCCCTCTGCAAGGAGACGGGCTGCGTCATCGTGGCCAAGAGCCACCTGACGGAGATCTACACGCCGGAAGGGGAGAAGTACGTCAACACCACCGGCAACGCCGGCCTGGCGAAGGGCGGCAGCGGCGACGTGCTGACCGGCCTCGTGGGCGGCCTGCTGGCCCGCGGCTATTCGGCCCTGGAGGCCGCCACGCTGGGTGTCTGGATCCACGGCCGCGCCGCCGACGTGCTCACGGCCAAGTACACGGCCGAGGCTTACTCCAGCCGCGACCTGATCGACGCGCTGTACTTCGGCTTCAAGGCCCTCGAATAACAACACTTTAAATACTAATCCAATGAATGTCAAGAGTATCCTGACGACTGTCGCGGCACTGGCCCTGACAGCGGCATTCTGCGCTGCCCAGACGGAGCAGACGCAGGTCATCGAAGGCGGCGGCACCGGCGCCTGGAAATCAGTCGCGGTGGCGGACAAGAGCCTTCCGACGCACACCATCTACCGGCCGGAGAACCTGAAGGCCTACGTGGAGCAGAACGGTAAGATTCCCGTGCTGCTGTACGCCAACGGCGCCTGCGCCAACAACAACCTGGAGATGAGCCGCCTCCTCAGCGAGGTCGCCTCCCACGGCTACATCATCCTGGCCATCGGCCCCTACCAGGACATGCCGGACGAGGCCTTCTACAACCAGTGGAAGGGCGTCGTGCGCGGCTGGTATCCCGAGACCAAGCCCATCGCCATCATGGGCAACGGCGAACGCCTGACCCCGTACACGGAGGCCGAGCTGGCCGCCCAGGCCGCGGAGCGCGAGGCTGCCCAGAAGGCCGCTGCCGCCGCAGCCAAGAAAAATAAGAACAAGAAGCCCGTCGTGCAGGTGGAGCCGTTCCGCACCTATGCCCGCCAGCTGCTGGAGGCGCTGGACTGGCTGACCGACCAGAACGGCAACGACGAGAGCGAGTACTACCACCTGATCGACCTCGAGCACGTGGCCGCGATGGGGCAGTCCTGCGGCGGCGCCCAGGTGCTGGGCGTGGCGCATGACCCGCGCATCAAGACCTGCATGATCTTCAACTCCGGCATTGGCGAGATGGCGATGAGCGGCGCTTCCAAGAAGTCCCTCGCCAACCTGCACACCCCGATGCTCTACATCAACGGCGGCACCGCCGACGTGGCCTACAACAACGCCAACGGCGACTGGGGCCGCATCGCGGACAACATCCCCGTGGTGAAGATCTCCACGCTCGACGGCCACCACGGCACCTACTACGAGAAGAACGCCGGCGCCTTCGCCGTCGTGGCCCGCATGTGGCTCAACTGGCAGCTGAAGGGCATGGTCGGCGATTCCGCCCTCTTCATGAACGACGAGTACGAAAAGACCTTCTATCCGGATTGGACCTTCGAGCGGAAGAACTGGTAACTATTGCACCGGCGTCAGCCGGTACGTGATCACATCGTGCGAAGGCACGACGACGGAAGTGCGGGCAGCGACGGTCTGTCCGCGCTTCTTTCCTTTTGCGCGGGTGTTGAACGGGCGCTCTTTGGCGTTCCAGAGGTTTTTGGCGGTGTAATTGACCGTGGCGAAGGACGGGCTGCGGCCGCTGAGCTCATCGTTGAACTCCAGATCCTCCCAGTTGATCTCCACCGTGGCGTCCTCCGGACCGGCGTTGAGCAGGCAGAAGGCCCAGGCGCCGTCGGAGAGGGGCTTGAACCAGTACTGCAGGTCGCCGTCCTTCTTCAGACGAAGTCCCTGGATGCCGAGCGGATCCTGGTCGATGGCGATAACATCTTTGTTCGTGATGATGGCGAGCGTCTCGGGGCGCATGTTGGTCAGGTCGTTGCCCAGGATCAGCGGGGCGGCCATCATGCACCAGAGAGTGAAGTGCGAGCGGTCTTCCGCGTCGGTCATGCCGTTGCCGACCTCGAGCATGTCGGGATCGTTCCAGTGGCCGGGACCGGCGTAGGCGCGCAGCGGCTCGTTCTGGTCCAGGATGTCCAGGACGCTCTGCGGACGCCAGCGCGGGCGGCCGTTCTCATCGTAGGTGACGGGCACCGGCAGGAAGTGCACGCCGATGTCGCCCGTGGTGCGCCAGGAATGGCCGACGTTGGCGGCCCACTCCCAGGGCTTGTTGGAGCCCCACTCGCAGATGCTGAAGAGAATCGGGCGTCCGGCGCGCTTCAGGGCGCTGCGCATGGTGGTGTAGGCGCCGATGGGATTGAGGTTCTGCGTGTAGCACCAGTCGTATTTGAGGTAATCGATGCCCCAGGAGGCATAGGTAAAAGCATCCTGATATTCGTGGCCGTTGCTGCCGGCGTAGCAGGCGCAGGTGTTCGTGCCGGCGTCGCTGTAGATGCCCAGCTTGAGGCCGCGCTCGTGCATGTAGTCGGCCAGGGCCTTGATGCCGGAGGGGAATTTGACGGGGTCTTCGTGGATGAAGCCCTGCTCGTCGCGCTCGCCGTGCCAGCCGTCGTCGAGGTTTAGGTAGACGTAGCCGGCCTCGACCAGGCCGAGCTCGACCATCTTGTCGGCGGTAGCTTTGATCAGCTCCTCGTTGATGTCGGTGGCGAATTTGTTCCAGGAATTCCAACCCATCTGCGGGGTCTCGGCGAGGCCTTCCCACTTGGGGAGCGGGAAGTCGGGACGGCGCTGCTGCGCGGAAACGGTCATGGCGGCCAGCAGGCCGCAGCAAAGGATAGCTACTTTTTTCATATGCGGTTATTAATCAGTTGTCAGTCTATGCGGGTGACGGTCAGCTTGCCGTCGGCGACGCGGAAATGCACGTTCTTGCCATCATAGGTCAGGCCATACTCCCGTTCCGGGTCGTCCTGGTACTGGGGGCGAGGATCCTGCGCGAGAATCTCCAGCAGGCCGTCGATGGTGTCCGGGTCCAGCTTGTGGAAGGTCTCGCGCGGCAGCACGACTTCAAGGCGCTGCCAAGCGTGGTCGTCCACGAAGCCGCTGCGCACGCCGCGGTGGCTGTCGGCGTACTCGACGTAGGGCTTGATGTCGTAGATGGGCGTCCCGTCGGCCAGGTCGGCGCCCAGGACGTGGATCTCGCCCGCGGCGGCGTCCACGCGCTCGATGCGCACGGAGCTGAGCCCCAGCGGGTTGGGCCGGTAGGGGGAGCGGGAGGCGAAGACGCCGACGCGCTCGTTGCCGCCCAGGCGGGGCGGGCGCACCGTGAGGCCCTCGGAGACCGTTTCCTTATTCAAATGGAAGCCCCAGATGAGCCACAGGTAGTCGAAGCCGTCCAGGCCGCGCAGGGCCTCCGGCGAGCGGAATTCCGGCTCCAGCACCACGGTGCCCTGCAGGGATTCCGCCAGTCCGGCCTGCCGGGGCAGACCGAATTTCTCGGGCAGCGGCGCCCGGAAGATGGCGACAGGTTTAATTTCCATTGATTTCGGCCATGTACTTGTCGTAGAGGGCGTTGAACGCCGGCAGGAACTTCTTGTCCAGCGGCTCGGAAGCCGGAGAGTTGAGTGAGAGCGGGTTGATGGCCTTGCCGTTCTGGAACACGCGGAAGTCGAGGTGCGGGCCCGTGGCCGTGCCCGTCATGCCCACGTAGCCGATCAGCTGGCCCTGCGACACGCGGGTGCCGACCTTCATGCCGGCGGCGAACTTAGACAGGTGCATGTAGCTGGTCTCGTAGCCCTGGGCGTGCTTGATGCGGATGCGGTTGCCGCCGCCACCGGCGTCCCAGCCCAGTTTCGTGATCACGCCGTCGCCCAGCGCGTGGACCGGCGTGCCGGTCGGCGCCGCGTAGTCCACGGCCGTGTGGGCCTTGACCTGGCCCGTGACGGGGTGCACGCGGGCGTAGGAGAAGCCGCTGCTGATGCGGTTGTACTTGAGCGGGGCCTTGAGGAACATGCGCTTGAGGCTCTCGCCGCCCTTGTCCCAGTAGGTGCCGAGCTCGCCGTTGCCGGTGTCGAAGCGCACGGCCGCGACCTGCTTGCCGCCGTTGGCGGCGTCGTAGAGGGCGAAATGGACGGTGTCCACGCCGATCACCTCGCCTTCGCTGACGAGCTCGTTGTAGATCATCCGGAAGCGGTCGCCCTTCTGGAGGGCGAAGAAGTTCACGCTCCACTGGTAGATGTCCGCGAGGGTCATGATCAGGTTGGGGGAGCCGCCGGCGGCGATCATGTCGTTCCAGAGGGAGCTGTTGATCGTCACGTCGGTCTGGCGGCGCACTCGCTCGACGGGCTTCTCGACCTTCCAGACGGCCAGCGAGTCGACGCACTGGAAGACCGTCGAGTGGATGCGGTCCTCCACATAGACGACGTAGCTGAGCTGCCGGTCGCCCGCAGGCGTGGTGTCATAGTAGGCCTGCACCTCCTTGCCGGCGATGAGCTTGCGGACGTCGAACGTGCCCTCGCAGCGCTGCGTGAGCAGGTAGGCCTGCGAGGCGCCGAGGCCCAGGCGGTTCATCATGCCGGTGAAGGAGTCGCCGACGCGCACCTCCGTGGTGTCGGCGTCGTAAAACTCCGGGTAGAAGCCGACGAGCGGCTTGGGGAGGATCTCCAGGGGCCCCACTTCAATCTTGCCGCGGGGGCCGCAGGCGGTCAGCGCAAGGGCTGCTAAAAGGATAATTGTATTGCGTTTCAGGTTCATCTATTTGATTAGGCTGCCGAGGATGGAACGGGTCAGGGTGCGAAGGGCGCTGGAAGTGGCGCTGCCGATGGCTTTCTCGGCCGTGCTCTTGGAGTTCTTGCTCTTCTTCTTGCCCGTCACCGCGTTCGCCACGGCCGTGCCCGCGCTGCGGGACACGCTGGAGATGGCTGCGGTGGCCGCAGCCGCCGCGACGGTGCCGGCGATGGTCTTCTTGGCCTTGGACGTCTTCTTGGTCGCGGGAACGGCCTCGCGCGCCTTGGCGGCTTCCACCTTCTGGCGCTCGACCTCCTCCTGCTGCTTCGCCTGCTCCTCCTCGGCCTTCTTGGCGTCGGCGAGCAGGATCTCGAAGGCGGACTCGCGGTCGATGATGTGGTCGTATTTGCCGCCCAGCGGCGAAGCGTTCTGGATGTCCAGGCGCTGGCCGGGGGTGATGGCGCCGATCTGGCTCAGCGGGAAGAGGATCTTCGCGCGCTCCACGATGCTCGGGGCGCCCTTCGGGTCAAGGAAGCTGACCAGCGCCTCGCCGGTCTCGAGCGCCATGATGGCGTCCTCGGTCTTGAAGGCGGGGTTGGCGCGGAAGGTCTCCGCGGCGGCCTTGACGGCCTTCTGGTCCTTCGGGGTATAAGCGCGCAGGGCGTGCTGGACGCGGTTGCCCAGCTGGCCCAGGACGCTGTCGGGGATGTCGGAAGGGTTCTGCGTGATGAAGTACACGCCGATGCCCTTGCTTCGGATCAGGCGGACCACCTGCTCGATCTTGCTGACCAGGGCGGGGGCGGTGTCCGTGAAGAGGGTGTGCGCCTCGTCGAAGAAGAAAACGAGCTTCGGGAGCTCCTGGTCGCCGACTTCGGGCATGTTCGCGTAGATGTCGGAGAGCAGCCAGAGCAGGAAGGTCGAATAGAGCTTCGGGTTGAGCATCAGCTTGTCGGCAGCCAGCACGCTCATAACGCCGCGGCCGTTCTCGACCGCGAAGAGGTCCTGGATGTCGAACGACGGCTCCGCGAAGAACTTCTCCGCGCCCTGGTTCTCCAGGGAGAGCAGCGCGCGCTGGATGGCGCCTACGCTGGCCGTGGAGACGTTGCCGTAGGTGCGGCTGTATTCGTCGGCGTGCTCGGCCACGTAGCTGAGCAGGGAGCGCAGGTCCTTCATGTCGATGAGCAGGAGCTTCTTGTCGTCCGCGACGCGGAAGATGATGTCCATCACGCCCGCCTGCACGTCATTGAGGCCCAGCAGGCGGCTGAGCAGCTGCGGACCCATGTTGGAGATGGTGGTGCGCATCGGGTGTCCCTGCTCGCCGAACACGTCGAAGAAACGCGTCGGGCAGCCGGAGAACTGGGGATTCTCGATCCCGAACTCGGGCAGACGCTTCTCGATGAAACCGCTCAGGCGGCCGGCCTGGCTGATGCCGGAGAGGTCGCCCTTCATGTCGGCCATGAAGCAGGGCACGCCTGCCTGGCTGAAGGATTCGGCAAGCACCTGGAGGGTGACGGTCTTGCCGGTGCCGGTGGCGCCGGCGATGAGGCCGTGGCGGTTCGCCATCTTGCCGACGATGGAGATCGGTCCGTTCGGACCGTGGGCGACATAAAGTCCGTGAGTAGCGTCGTACATAGTTATATCAGATTATAATCGTACAAGTTTTAATGCCAATTACAAATATAAGTTATTTTCGCTATATTTGTCTTCAAAAATACGCCTAAAGAAATGAAAAGAATTATTCTAGCGCTTTCCGTCGCGGCCACCGTCCTTCTTGCGGCCGGCTGCGGCACCCTGTCCGGCGCCCTGAAGGGCATGTCCGTCAAGACCTACACGTTCTACAACCTCCCGGAGACCCTGCAGGATCTGCAGGCCCTGCCCGAGGCCAACTTGAAGGACCCGTACGGCGTCGCTGCGCTGACCGTTGCCGCCCTTTGCCGTTATGAGACCAACCCGGACGACTGCTTCGCCATGCTTGACTGGCTGAAGGGTCCCGAGAGTCTCTCCAATTACGAGAAGCAGTTCCTGCGCGAGCGCCTGCAGGGCAAGACATACAAGCCCCGTTCCTTCTTCGCCGGCGCCACGCCGTCCAACAACTATACGCCCTCGCAGCCGTACAAGCTGACCCCGACCTACAACCCTTACTCCTTCCAGGAGTCCGGCTGGGCCACGATCTACGTCACTTCCGGCGGCGCCGACAGCCCGCGTCCGATCAAGCTGCGCCAGAAGGCCAGCACCGGCGAGTGGTTCCTCAATGACATCCAGTGCCTGAGCGACATCCGCACGCCGGCCAACGAGGATCCCTGGCATTAGTAGATAGAGATGGCGCTTGACCGTGCCTATATTTTTCGCGACCGGGAAATCCTGGTCGAAGGGGGAGGCGACGCCGCGAAAGCGGAGAGGATCGCCTCCTTTGTTTCTGCCGACATCCGGGCGCGCTTCGACGACCGCGTCAGCGGCGGCACGGCCCTGATCCTGCAGCCGGGCACGCCCGCGCCGGAGGGTTGCAGCTTCGAACATCTCCCGAGCTATTTCTTTACGCATGACGAAGCGGAAATCGCCCTCACCTCGCGCCTGAAGGCGCTGGGCAGCTGGGTGGAGAGCACCCGCTTCTGCCCGTCCTGTGGACAGCCCCTGCGGCCGCACGCCGTGGAGACGGCCCTCGAGTGCCCCGCCTGCGGGCGGCTGATCTTCCCGCGCATCGAGCCCTGCATCATCACGCTCATCACCCGGGGCGACGAGCTGCTCCTGCTGCGCAACGTCAAGGACACGCGCGGCGTGTACGCCTGCCTGGCGGGCTTCGTCGAGGCGGGGGAGACGCTGGAGCAGGCCCTGCGCCGCGAGGTGCGCGAGGAGACCTCCCTGGAGGTGGAGAACATCCGCTATGCGGGCAGCCAGGCCTGGCCCTTCCCGGACCAGCTGATGATGGCGTTCTATGCCGAGTATAAAAGCGGCGAGATCAAGATCCAGGAGTCGGAGATCCGCGACGCGCGCTGGTTCCGGCCGGACGCGCTGCCGCCGCTGCCCCGGCCCGGGTCCATCGCCCGGCGCCTGATCGAGCGGCGCATCCGTGAATTGACGGGAGAATAATCTATTACAGTTCGACGACCAGCCGGCCGGGGGCCGGCTCTGTGAGCGAGGTGCAGAAGCCGCGGACCAGCTGGATCGGCAGGTGGTCTTCCGGGAGCTTGTCCAGAATGCTCTCCGCCGCGCCCTCCTGGGTGAAGGTCAGCACCAGCTTGTAGCTTTTCTCGCTGTAGTCCACGCTCAGGTGGACGGGGCCGCTGAAGGGGATGATCCCCGTCAGCGTCTCTTCGACGACGTGCTGCAGGCGCAGGAAGAGCTTGTCCCCGAGGCCATACTTGTTGCAGAAGGTCTCGATGCGGCCGAACATGCCGTAGAGGTCGAATCCGCGGTCCGCGAGCGTGAATTCCAGCGTGCGGATCTTGTTGATGAAGGCCACCGTCGCGGGGCGCTGCGGATGCTCGAAGATCTGCTCGGGCGTCCCCTCCTCGTAGATAATTCCGTCGTACATGAAGAAGACGCGCGTGCTGACGCTGCGCACGAACTCCATCTCGTGGCTCACGATGGCCATCGTCATGCCCTGGCCCGCCAGGTGGCGGATCACGGCGAGCACCTCGCTGACCATCGTCGGGTCCAGGGCGGAGGTCGGCTCGTCGAAGAGGATGATTTCGGGATTCATGGCCAGGCAGCGGGCGATGGCCGCGCGCTGCTTCTGGCCGCCGGACAGTTCGCCGGGCAGGCTTCCGGCCTTCTCGCGCAGGCCGACCAGCTGAAGCAGCTCCATCGCCCGGGCCTCCGCCGCCTCGCGGCGCTCGCCCAGCAGCGTTTGCGGACAAAGGGTGATGTTGTCCAGGATGGTCAGGTGCTCGAAGAGGTTGAAATTCTGAAATACCATGCCCATCTTGCGGCGGAGCCGGTTCACATCGGCGTTCCGGTCCAGGATGTCCACCCCGTCGATCTCAATCTGACCGCCGGACGGCTCCTCCAGGCGGTTCAGGCAGCGCAGGAAGGTGCTCTTGCCCGTGCCGGAAGGGCCGATGATGGAGATCACTTCGCCTTTGGAGATCTCACAGTTCACATCGCGCAGCACGGCGAGCTCCCGGCCGGCGTTGTTGAATACTTTGCTGAGGTGTTTGACGGTTATCATGACGGATTACTTCTTCTTCGAAATGACGCTTCTCTCCAATGCGTTCAGGGCACGGGCGGAGAGGCGGGACAGGAGGATATAGATGATGGAGACCAGGATCAGCGGGAAGAACGCGTCGAAGGTGCGGGCGCGGACCATGTTGCTTGCGCAGGTCAGGTCAATCACGGCCACGTAGCCTACAATGGACGTGCTCTTGATCAGCGAGACGATCTCGCCCTTGAGCACGGGAATGATGCGCCGGAAAGCCTGCGGGAGGGCGACCAGACGGAAGGTCTGGAACTTGCTCAGACCGAGTGCGGCGCCGGCTTCCCACTGGCCACGGCCCACGCTGAGCATCCCGGAGTGGAAGAGGCTGCAGAAGCGCGCGCCGTAGAAGAGCGCAAAGCTGAACACGGACACCAGCGTGCCGGTGATGTGCGATTTCGCGAAAACGACGTAGCACATCATCAACAGGATGACCAGCACGGGAATGCCCTGTATGGTCTCCGTCAGGAGTTTGACCGTGCCGCTGAGCACCCGTGAGCGACGCATGCGCAGGAAGCAGAATCCCGCACCCAGCAGGATGGAGAGCAGGATGGACAGCAGGGAAATCTCCAGCGTGACGAGCAGGCCCTGCAGCAGCAGTTTCCAGTGCTGCTCCATGATCAGGTTGGCGTAGATGCTGTCCCAGACGGTCTGCACCAGACCCCGCCGGGCGCCGGCGGCCTCCGGATCCCGGCCGAAGCAGCAGATGCTGCCCTCGAAGTAGGGAATGGTAAAGAGTACCTGCTTGGACCGTTCTTCCGTGACCTGGATGTGGGAAACCAGGGCGTCCACCTTGCCTGTGCTGAGCGAGGGGATCAGGCCGGGCAAATCCGTGATGACGTATTCCGCCCGATAGCCGCCCCAGCGGCAGAAACGCTCCATCATGTCTATCTCCAAGCCGGCCAACTGCTCGTCCTTCATAAAGATGAAAGGGTAGACCAGCGCGACGCCGGTGACGATCGTTTCTCCTTCCGTGTTGACGGGAAGGCGTCTCTGCACCACGGCCATCGAGTCCGGATTGCTCGACCAGTCGCGGAGCCACCGGTCGCGCTCGCCGGAGGCGATGAACTCGCCCAGGAACTCGTTGAAACGCCGGCAAAGCAAGGTGTCTTCATGCCGGACCGCCACCGCGGCGTTGCCTTTCAGGTAGCCCGAGAAGCACTTCCTGAGCCCCAGATCCTTCAGGTGGTTGGCGTCGAACTGGATCTCCTGTATCATGGCGAATTCGGCCCGGCCGCTCCGCACGGCGACGGTCAGCTCGCCGATGCCGATGCGAAGCAGTTCAACGCCTTCGTATTTGGACATGTCCAGGTCGATCGAGCTGTTGGCGGTCACGGCTACGGAATGCCCGACGAGGTCTTCCGGCTTCTGCGGGACAAAGTCCTCCTGCGAGCCGTCGCATGAGGCCGCCAGCACGCAGAGGGTGAGGAACAGGGCGGGGAAGGCTCTCGTCATAGGCTGCGGTGTTTGGGGGTCAGTCTCCGCTCGATCAGGTCGATCCCTGCGCCGAAAAGCCAGGACAGGATCAGATAGATGAGCGCCACGAGAAGCAGCGGGAAGAAAGCGTCGAAAGTCCGCCCGCGGATATAATCGCCGGCTTTGGTGAGATCCATGACGGACACGTACCCGACGATCGACGTGCCCTTGATGAGGGCGACCGCCTGGGTTTTATAGAGGGGCAGGCAGCGAAGCAGCGCCTGCGGCAGGACGATGCGGCCGAAGATCTGGCGCCGGCTCATGCCGAGGGCGGCGCCCGCCTCGCGCTGGCCCTTGTCCACGCCCTCGATGCCCGTGCGGAACACCTCGCTGAAGTAGGCGCCGAAGTAGAGCGAGAAGCACACGACGGCGATTTGTACCTTGGAGAGGGGAGACGCGGCGAAGAGCACGTAGAAGGAGACCAGCAGCAGGATCAGCAGCGGCAGGCTCCGCATCAGCTCGATGTAGACGCCGGCCGGCCGGTACAGGGCGCGGCGGCGGGACATGCGCATCGCGCAGAGGGCGGCGCCCCACAGCGTGGCGAACAGGATCGCGAACAGGGACACCTCCAGCGTCATGCCCAGGCCGTCCAGCAGCACCCGCCAGCGGTCCTCCGTGAGGAGATTCGCCTCAATGCTTGCGCGTAAACGTCCGCCGGTGAAATACATGCTGGATGATTCTGTGTGGTCAGTATGCAAATCTAATTAATTTTTACGCAAATCAGATAGATTAATTGCTATATTTGCAGACAGTACAATGCATTTTTAATAACAAGTAGTTTACCTTATGAAAAAAGTATTATTGCTGGCAAGCCTTCTGGCTTTCTCTGTGCTGGGCCTCTCCGCCCAGAGCTTCCCGGTCAAATTCCAGGGCGAAAAGCCCAACATCAGCGACTTCGCGTGGGCGTATGTGAACTATGAACTCGCTCCTGCGGAGGACGAGGATGAGGAAGAAGGCGAGGGGTTCTACAACGAATCGATCGGCGCCGTCAAGAACGCGATGGAAAAGCAGCGCGCCAACAAGACGCTGGGGCCGGGCTCGATGCTTTCCATCGACCTGCGCAACGGCTTCGTCCTTTATGAATGGAAGGATCCCGACAGCGACAACCGCCTGCGCGTCGAGATGTGCTACTGGAACGAATCCGACGGCAAGCACAAGCTCTTCGCCTGCGGCGTCTATTATTTCGACGGCGACAAGTACAGCGCCGGCCAGTTCGACGGCCTGACGTTCTACCGCTACGACAATGCCGCCAAGACGATGATCTATGCCGACGACATCGGCTTCGACGTGGAATACAGCACCGAGGACGGCGCATGGGTCACCTACGACCTGCCGCGCTCCGGCAAGAACATCACGGTCACGTACTGGTACGACAACGGCACCAAGAAGCAGAAAACCCTGCAGTTCGACGGCCGTCGCTTCAGCTTCTAGATAATTTTAACATTTTTTGCCAACCTTTCGCCGGGTTGGTCCGTCTAACAGTTGAAACCACCTCGGAAAAGTGGAAATTCAACTGTTAAACTTTTAAATAATAAACGCCATGTTAACTGAAGTCCTTGTCCCCATCTTCGTCTGCGTGATCCTTCCCGTCGCCGTCGTCGCCATCGTCGGCCGCACCAAGCAGAACGAAATCAACCGCAAGTCCGAGATCATGATCAAGGCCATCGAGAACGGCCAGCAGATCGATCCGGAGCTGTTCAAGGCCGCCGAGCCTGCGCCGAAGGCCCCCAAGACCCTCAAGCAGGAGCTTGTCGAGAAGCTGACCGGCGGCTGCGTGGTCACGCTGATGGGCGTCGCTTTCCTGACGCTGTACTGCATCAACCTCTTCATGCCCGAAGCGCACATCATGTTTGGCAACTGGCTGGCCGTCGCCGGCGGCGTGATGCTGGCGGTCGGCATCGGCCTGCTTGTCTCCTACTTCGCCAGCAAGAGCATCCTGGCCGACGAAATCAAAGCCGAAGAAGAAGCCCTGAAGAAGTAAGTCCATGACCCAGGAGCGGTTCATCGACCTCGTCAGAGCAGAGCAGGAGCCCCTACGGCGGTTCCTGCTCGGGCTGTGCTGCGGCGACGACGCCCTCGCGGACGACATCGCGCAGGATGCGCTGGTCCGCGCCTATGTTGCCTCCGGCAACTTCCTCGGACTGAGTAAATTCAGCACATGGCTCTTCCGCATCGCCTACAACTGCTACATCGACCATTGCCGCAAGCCCGGCCGCGAGCACGCCGCGCTGGAAAGCCGCGAAGCGCTCGCCGTGCAGGCGTCGGATGCCTCCGACAGCCGCTTCCGCTACCAGCAGCTCTACCAGGCGCTGGAGAAGATCCCGGAGAAGGAGAAGGTCGCCATCGTCCTCTTCTACTTCGAGGACAAGAGCATCAAGGAGATATCGGCCATCCTGGACATGCCGGCCGGTACCGTCAAGTATCATTTATCATCAGGCAGGGGACACCTCAAACAATATATCCAATTATGAGCGAGCTCGAACAATATCTCAAAGACCATAAACCCGTGGTGAAGGACGATCCGACCTTCCTGCTGGAGGCGCAGCGCCGCATGGAGCAGGTGGCGGGCATCAAAGGGGAAGTGGACCGCCAGCGCCGCCACGGCCGCCGGGCGCTCGTCATCGCGCTCTGCGCGGGCCTCGTCCTCGGCGTGGCCGTGAGCGCCATCGCCTTCTTCTACCCGGTCAATCCCGAATCCATGGGGCAGGGCATCCTGGACAGCCTCCGCCTCTTCCTGCAGGACTACCGGGAGTACTTCCTGCTGCCCACGGCCCTGATCGCCATCGCCCTGGCGCTCGTCCTGTTCAGAAACAAAAAAGGCTCCGCGTGGGGAGCCTTGTAGTCTTGCATCCGGTGCACAAACTAAGTTATTCCGTTTCGGCGACAAAGGCCGTGATGAGGCGGAAGACGGGCTCGTAGCTGTCGAAACGGATGGTCTTCATGTTGTCCGCCGGGGTGTGGTAGTAGGGGAAGGCGGAGCCGTCCTCGTTCTCCAGGAAGATGCAGGGCACGCCGCGGACGGCGAAGGGGTAGTGGTCGCTGTTCGCGGCCAGCTCGCCACGGGTGAGCCGCTCGAAGAGCTGCAGCTCCGCGTTGATCTGCTCGAAGCGGGGGAACTGCGCCAGGCCGGCGTCGCTGACCTCGCAGTACTGGACGGGGTTGTCGTCGCCGATCATGTCGATATTGAAGAGATACTTGATCTGCCCGAGCGGAACGATCTGATGCTCAGCGAAGTAGGTCGAGCCGCGCAGGTTCGCGTCCTCGCCCGAGAAGGCCACGAAGTACATGTCGTACTCGGGCTTGTTCTGCGCGTAGTACGCGGCCAGCGTGACGATGGCGGCCGTGCCGGAGGCGTTGTCGTTGGCGCCGGGGTAGTAGACCCGGCGGCCGAGGTTGCCGAGGTGGTCGTAGTGCGCCGTGAAGACGTAGCAGCTGTCGTGCCTGCGGCCTTCCACCTTGGCGATGACGTTGAAGAGGCCGTAGTCCTCCAGGAAGGCGTTGTCCACGTTCAATCTGACCCGTTTCACGCCCTCGATGGCCTCGGGCGTCACCCACACGATGGGCTTGTCCACGACCTTCTCGCCGTAGGCCTTGTAGAACTTGATCGGCGCCGTCCAGGTGAAGAGCAGGCCGGCGTTGGGGAGCTCGCCCGCCTTCTGCAGGCGGGAGAAGACGTCGCGGTGCTTGTAGGTGAACCAGAAGTCGCAGCAAACCATGCAGTTGGCGTTTTCCGGTTTCGCAAGATCCGCATAGATCCGCTCGGCGTCGAAGTGCAGCGTGTCCACGTAATAGACGGGGAACTCGCCCTTCACGCCAGGGGAGTATTCGCGCATGGAGAAGTCCACGCCCGCGCGGAGCTTTTTCCCGTCCGCCCACATGTCCATCGCGCCGCTGAAGGTGTTGATGTCGATGGAGAAGGGCTGGAGCGAGACTTCGTCGGCTCCTGCCTTCTGAAACGCCCTTTCCAGGTACTTCCCGGCCTTGTTGGCCCCGCCGCGGGCATAGCCGCGGCCCTGGTATTTCGCGGAGCTGAGCTCCCTGACGATCCGCTTGAACTGCGGCAGGTCCTGCGCCGGCAGCTGCACGCTCACCAGCGCCAGCACCCCCATGATCAGATATCTCGCTTTCATGCTTATAAAGGTACGGAAAATAGGCACAAATGGCGTCACGCTGTTCCTGGCGTTCCGCAAACGATACGGCTATTAAAGGCCAGGATGCAGCTTTCTGGCAATCTTGAAGCTGGCTTTGAGCGATTTAATGTCGCTCTTCGAGACATTCGTATCCTGAATGTCGAGATACTTTCCAAACAGTCCTTTACGGAGTATGGCTGCGACCGTGCTTCCGTCCCGGCAGGTGAACTCCATTTGCGCCCCTGCCTGCTCGGAGAACAGGTCGATCAGCGCATCCAGCTTGTCCATCACCTCATCCGCGCTGGCGCCGAAGTACAGCAGGGTGCCTTCGCCCGAGCTGAATGACGTGGTGGATTCCAGTATCTCCAGGCTGAAGGATACCATTACATGGCTGGCGACGAGGTAAAAGTTTGTATTACCGTCAGCTTCCTTGACTTGATATAGCGTGATCTCGTTGTCGTTGCTTTCTACCGAGGCTATCTCCATGCAGTCTCGGGGCTTGATGTCCCGCTGGGCATAGGAGCAGATGGCCAGGCACGCAAGTGCGAATGTGAGAAATAACTTCTTCATGATTATCAGTTTTACTAGTGTTTGAGCAAAGATAAAAAAAAAGTGTTATATTTATGGATATTAACCATCGGAGTCTGACCATGCCAAACAAATTCTTTGATAGAAATTGGTGGAAGGACTTCGTAGTAGCCATCCTCGCTATTTACAGATGCCCGGCAGTTGGATAGCCTGCTAAGAAGTACAAAGTAATACCATATTCCTATGAACACATATTCCATTCATCTCCCTCATGATGAGGTCGATCTATCCCTCATTTACACGGCGCCCGAGGCAAGTCCCAAGGGTATTGTCCAGATTTCACACGGCATGTGCGAGCACAAGGAAAGGTACATCCCCCTGATGGAATTCCTGTGTGAAAACGGTTATGCCGTGGTGTGCCACGATCACCGCGGACACGGGGCTTCCGTCAAGTCCAGGGAAGACCTCGGATACATAGGAAAGGATGGATGGCTCGCCTGGTTGAGTGACATGAGGGAGGTCATGATGTGGGCGAAAGGGAAGTGGCCGGACCTTCCCTATACGCTTTTCGGCCACAGCATGGGGTCCATGATTGCACGTTCCTTTGCCATCCGGAACCAGGATATGATAGACAGCCTGATCGTGTGCGGCTGTCCCTCAGACAATCCTGCCAAGGAGGGCGGCATTCTTCTGGCAAAACTCATCGGCCGCATCAAAGGCTGGCACTACCGGCCCGCTATTCTCCAGAAGATGTCCTTCGGCGCGTATAACAAGCCCTTCAAGGATGAAGGCTGGCCCGCCGCATGGGTATGTTCTGACCCCGAGACGCTGAAAGCATATCATGAAGATCCGCTGTGCCAGTACATCTTCACTGCGGACGGATTCCTGAACCTGCTGCTCCTGATGAAGGACTGCTATGGCAAGTCCGAAACGGTAAAGCACCCCATCCCCGTGCACTTCATCTCCGGCGGGGATGATCCTTGCCGTATCGATGACAAGGCCCTCGAAAAAGCGGTCCAGACCATGAAAGACAAAGGATACCGGGATGTAAGCCTGAAGATCTATCCGGGCCTCCGCCACGAAATCCACAACGAGTCTGCGGCTCGCGAAGAAGTCTGGGGCGACATCCTGTCTTACCTCGCCCATCAATAATCGATGGCCAGCGCAGTGCTGAGCGCCTAGCTTCTGCAGCAGGCCTGGTGCCTGAGTCTCAAAATGGCAAGCCCCTTCGGAGAGAGTCCGGAGGGGCTTGTTTGTTGGGATGTTAAGAAATATAAGTATATTTAGACCGATAAATCGGAATTGGTCGAGCAGATTTCCAAGAAATGAGGCAGACAAATTCGAATTAATGGAATAGATACTATGGCAACCTGGAAAATAATCGTTAACGTTTTTCTTATCATCGTCATTCTTGCTGCTGCAGTAGGAATAATCGTTGACTACCACAAGCATAAAGACGATGAAACCATTTCTCCGGAAGATTTAAAAAAACTCAGACGCACCGACTTCAAGCTTGCCATGTTTACTGCGGCATGGTTGTTATTTAACCATATTGAACGCTTCTTTAACTGATATCTCCACATTGATCATACAAGACACCCCGACCATCAGCGATGCTGTGGCCGGGGCTTTTCGTGCGATTGGGGAGCTGTAAAGAGAGGTAGTAGCGGATTCCTTCAACGTGCAGGTCCACGATGGCCTGGGAGCCTTCTGCGGACTCAAGGAAGGCCACGTCCTCCTGGTTATCCATTGTGGTGACAATGGGTGAGTGCTATATAAGAAATGTGCCCCTGACTGTCGTCAGAGGCACATTTTCGTGGTGCTGGGAAAATTGTAACCCTGTGTTTTTTAGGTTTCCTAACGACACCAAAAACGGCTCTAACTCACTTATTTTCAAATATATTTGCACCTTTCAGTTTCTTTGCGTATATTTGCGATAACTTAAAAGTGTGTCGGAAAGTGTGTCGGTCTAACCCCTCCGAAAACACCGACACAGAGCCGTACAACAGATATTTGAAAGAACTCTTGCTGGCGCAAAGATAAGAAAAATGGAAAAATTTTCAAAATCGACCAGGCCAAAAACCGAGACTGTGTCGGTAAAACCCCGGAAAGTGTGTCGGTAAAAGGAAGCGAATAACAACCCCGTAGCTATATGAAAATCAACTTCTACCTCAAGAAAGAGCTCAACAAAGCCGGCGAAGCTCCCATCAGAGTCTCCGTCTGCATTCGCGGCACCCGGATGATGCAGAGCATCGGCTTCACCGTAGATCCCGGCAAATGGGACGAAAAAAAGCAGCAAGTCAAGCAGGGCTACACAAACGCCCTGGGCAAAGACTACCTTCTCATCAACTCCCGCATCAAGGACGTGGACAAGCATTTCTCCGACTATGAGATGACCATCGATCGCGCCCCGGAAGTCTCCGACCTCGCCCTTGAGCTCAAGAAGGCCATCCGCAAGAACGAAGCCCGCGTCGCCGCCGTCCATGGAGGAGAGACCAACGAATCAATGATTGAAGTCAGAGTCGCGGAAGCCGAGAGCACGGCCACCGAGGTCCAGGAGCGCTCCGCCTATAGCTACGTGGACGAATACCTCAAGAGCCGCGCCCGGGAAGTCAGCTGGACCATGGAGACCGCCAAGATGAACAAAACCTTCAAGACCCACCTTGGCAAATTCAGCAAAAAAGTCCCCCTGAGCTATTTCAACAAGAAGGGCCTCGGCGAATTCATCGACTACCTTCGCTTCACCGCCGGCATGGAAGACACCTCCGTCCGCAAGCAGTACAAGAACCTCGCCGCCTTCCTCAACTGGTGCCAGGACCATAATTACGCCGATCTCCCGGACGTCGCCAAATACCATCCTGTCTTCAAGACCCCGGCCAAGCCCGTCATCTTCCTCACCAACGAGGAACTGATGAAACTCTACAACTACAAAGTCCCCAAGTCCGGCTCCAAAGTCAAACTCAAAGACATGAACGGCAAGGAGTACACAAAGATTGTCGAGGAGCCCGGTGCATTGGCAAAAGCCCGCGACCTCTTCTGCTTCTGCGCCTTCACCAGCCTTCGCTACTCCGACATGGCCAACCTCCACCGCTACGACATCCAGGACGGAGCCATCTCAGTCGTCACCCAGAAGACCAACGCCCGCCTGCAGATCAAGCTCAACACATACGCCCAGGCCATCCTGGACAAATACAAAGACGAGACCTTCCCCGGCGACAAAGCCCTGCCCGTCATCTCCAACCAGAAACTCAACC
>JAEEGJ010003673.1_pt1 | contig 56743 bp, 45 predicted proteins | sample 8958761 | NCBI WGS metagenome assembly JAEEGJ01 (sample SAMN16246546, study PRJNA631951) | gut metagenome | biome: gut microbiome; feature: rumen; material: RS-attached | host: Bos | place: Iran: Karaj | collected 2018-10
TCGACCAAATTCCCGGCCTGGCCAGTCAGCGCCTGATGCAAGAGGGCTATGGCTTCGGTGCCGAGGGAGACTGGAAGACAGCTTGCCTCTTCCGTACCCTTTGGGTTATCCAGCAGGGAATGCCCACAGGATGCTCGTTCCTGGAGGACTATACGCTCAACTTTGCCGGCGACCGCAGCTCTTGCCTGCAGAGCCACATGCTGGAGATTTGTCCGCTTATTGCCAGCGAAAAGCCCAAACTGGAGGTTCATTTCCTTGGCATTGGTATCCGTAAGCAGCAGACAGCCCGCCTTGTCTTTACCTCTAAGACCGGCAAGGGTATCAAGGCTACCGTCGTTGACCTTGGCAACCGCTTCCGTCTGATCAGTCAGGAAGTCGAGTGCATCGAGCCTAAGCCCATGCCTAAGCTGCCTGTGGCTTCTGCCCTGTGGATTCCCCAGCCCACCTTCGAGATTGGTGCTGCAGCATGGATTCTGGCAGGCGGTACACATCACAGCGCCTTCTCCTACGATATCAACGAGGAGTACTGGGAGGACTTTGCAGAAATGACCGGCATCGAGTATGTAAAGATCAACAAGCAGACCAACATTGCCGACTTCAAGCAGACCCTTCGCAATAACGAGGTGTATTATATGTTGAATAAAGCGCTGAAGTAATATGACGGCAAAACAGACAATAGAAGCAGGTAAAGCCATTCTCGGTATCGAGTTTGGCTCTACCCGTATCAAGGCAGTCCTCATCGACCAGGAAAACAAGCCCATTGCACAAGGTGCTTTCGAGTGGGAGAACCAGTTGGTGGACGGACTGTGGACCTATAGCATAGACCTTATATGGAAAGGCCTGCAGGACTGCTATGCTGATTTGCGAAAGGATGTTCAGCGTCAGTATAATTGCGACATAGAGTCACTGGCCGCCATCGGCTTCTCAGCTATGATGCACGGTTATATGGCCTTCAACGCGAAGCAGGAAATTCTGGTTCCTTTCCGTACTTGGCGCAATACCAATACCGGTAAGGCCGCTGCAGAGCTCTCAAAGCTCTTCAACTACAATATCCCCTTGCGCTGGAGTATCAGCCACTTGTATGAGTGTATTCTGGAGGACAACGAGCACGTGAAGGATATCAAGTACCTCACCACCCTCGCTGGTTATGTTCACTGGCAGTTGACTGGTCAGTTCGTGCTGGGCGTAGGCGATGCCTCGGGTATGATTCCCGTTGACCCCGCTACCAAGACCTACGATGCCCAGATGGTCAGGAAGTTCGATGAACTGATTGCACCCAAGGGCTACTCATGGAAATTGCTCGACATCCTGCCCAAGTCGCTTGTGGCAGGCGAGAATGCAGGTTCGCTGACTGCCGAAGGGGCCAGGATGCTGGATGTCAGCGGTCATCTGACGGCAGGCATTCCTCTCTGTCCTCCCGAAGGCGATGCCGGTACGGGTATGGTAGCCACCAATGCCGTTAAGCAGCGCACAGGAAACGTCAGCGCAGGAACCTCCAGTTTCTCTATGATTGTCTTGGAGAAGCCGCTGAGCAAACCCTACGAAGCCATCGACCTTGTCACCACACCCGACGGCTCCCTGGTGGCTATGGTACATTGCAACAACTGCACCAGCGACATCAATGCATGGGTAGGTATCTTCAAGGAGTACCAGCAACTGCTGGGTGTACCCGTCGATATGGGCGACATATACACCAAACTCTTCAATAAAGCATTGGAGGGCGACTCCGACTGTGGAGGCCTGATGACTTATAACTACGTCAGCGGAGAGCCCGTTACGGGCTTGGCAGAAGGTCGCCCTATGTTCGTCCGCTCTGCCGGCGATAAGTTCAATCTGGCTAACCTGATGCGTGCACACCTTTATGGTGCCATTGGCGTGCTCAAGATAGGTAATGATATCCTTTTGAAGGAGGAGAAGATCAAGGTGGACCGCATTACAGGTCATGGTGGTTACTTCAAGACGGCTGGGGTAGGTCAGCGCATGCTGGCTGCCGCCCTCAACACACCCATCTCCGTGATGGAGACAGCAGGCGAAGGCGGAGCTTGGGGTATTGCCCTGTTAGCCGGATATATGCTCAACTCGCAGCTATCCCTGGCCGATTACCTCGAGAATGTAGTCTTTGGCGGTAACACAGGTGTTTCTGTCAGTCCTACCCCAGAGGATGTGGCAGGCTTTGAGAAGTACATCCAGAACTACAAGGCATGTCTGCCCATCGAGCAACGTGCCGTAGAAGTAAAAGCATAAAAGCATAAAAGCATAAAACGATTGGCCCCAGAGTAGTTATTGCTCAATGCGGGCCAATCGTTTAGCTATCTCATTAAGGGCAACAAAGCGATAGCGCTGACTCTTTAGCGGAATTTGTTTATAGTCGTAATGGCGTTCTGCCGCCTTACGGCGTAAAGTCTCTTCCACTGCCGATTGGATGTCTGCATTCAGGAACGTCTGCTCCGTTGGCTCCAATAACAACAGCTGCCCTCTGGAACATGCTTCAAAATAGATGCCCCCAGGTTTGTAGAAACGTTCTTGGGGCGAACCTTCCTTTGGGAAACCATCGCTAAGAAGAACCACCAAGGGATAGCCCTGCTTCCGCAAAGTACGGGCAATGAGTTGTTCTCCCTTACTGATGGCAGCCGTATAGGTGACTGCACCGTTTTGTGCTGCAGCCATTGCCAACTGCAAACGTTTCTGTACCTGCTCAACGGTAGCGTTTCGTGACATCTCTACAGTCTGATTGTCATGCCAATCAAGGAGGAAATGATTGCCCAGCGAAGTGAACGACAGACCGCATACATCTGTGCGCCGGTGTAATCTGAAAAGGTCAGGATTGTTCTTTTTAAGCCAAAGGCGACGAGGATTGTCTTTAACATAGTTAATCATCCTGTGTAGTTGGCCAGGGGCATGCAAGATGCGCTCATGATAGTAAGCTGCGTCTTGTTGCCATATACTGTTCCTACCCGCAAAAATGCGAGCAAAATGCATAAGGGCAGCGGCGTTCCCCTGTCGGCTGGCTCTGCCGTGCATTTCTGCGGCGTTCCCCTGTTGCTCTCCTATGCCGTGCATTTCTGCGGCGTTTTCGCCGCAGCTCAAAAACTCCTGCTTGTAAACCTTAGTGCAAGCACTCTTAAACCCACGAACCACCGCCCCAATACTTTGCGGCAGCGGTTCAAGCACCTGAATCACCAGATGAATATGATCAGGCATCACCTTCTGTGCAAGCACCTTTAGGGCAAACCCCTTCGCAGCGTAAAACTGAGGCAGGCCACACAGAATCTGATACACACGATAGCCAAAGGGGTTAAGCTTAATGAAAGCCCTTTCCGCACTCTCGCCCTCCAGTGTTCCAAACAGCGGAAAGCGCCCCTCAACGGGGAAGGTAAAATGATAGACGGCACGACCACGATAGTCCCACCCGTTTTCACGGTGGTGCCGTGTAGTGTCTACTGCACGCCTAACTCCCTGTCCTTTTCCCTTCGTCTGCTCCATATAGAAAAACTTTGCGAAGGTACAACTAAAAAGTGAGATAACCAAAAAGGCACCCATAAAGCTTTAAAACAAGGCATGTCACCTTTGCCTCATCGAGATTATCTGAACGAGTTGTTCCCCTTATCTCCACGACTCATTCAGATAATCCCTTACCCCCCTAAAGGATTATCTCGATGACTCGTTAAGATTATCCGAACGAGTCATCGAGACTATCTGAATAAAAACACCCTATTTCCTTGGTGCGAATTGGTGAGACAAATGCTTCCACAAGCCTTGTGGAAATTGATTTTTTACAGAATCCCTTTTTCGTTTCTAAAAAACATTTTATCTTTGGGGCATAAAACTAAAAGTGAGATAACAAAAAAGGCACCCATAAATAAAATGGATGCCTTTTTCTCTCTTACAGCATGTAGTACTGATTCACCAATCGAAACTGGAACCAAGGCTGTTGCCGAATGCATCATAAAAGGTTGTTGTGGTTCCACCACCATAGTTTTTCCTGGTAGTTGACGAGCCGATGCTGCTACCATATTTGTCATAGTAATTGGTAGTTGTACCTCCATCATAATTAGAACGTGTCGTTGCGCTACCTGTACTACCACCATACTGGTTGTAATAGTTCGTAGTATAGCCACCACCATAGTTTGAACGTGTTGTAGAAGATCCTGTACTACCACCATACTGGTTGTAATAGTTCGTAGTGTAGCCTCCACTATAGTTTGAACGTGTTGTAGAAGATCCTGTGCTAGCTCCATACTGATTATAATAGTTCGTAGTATAGCCTCCACCATAGTTAGAACGTGTTGTAGCGGATCCAATGCTGCTACCATACTGGTTGTAATAGTTAGAGGTGTACTGAGCGTTTGCGGCGATGGCGAATACGACTGCCATCAATGTCATCATTACCTTTTTCATAATCTTTTTGTTTAAAATGTTTATACTTCTTTTTGTTTGCAAAATTACTTTTTGTTGTTCACTAGCCCAAGCAGAATCACTTTCACAACCTTGTTATTGACTCTTTTTCAGGCTTTCTTCACCCTTTTATACCAAATGGAAAGAATAGGTAACCAACTTTTGAAGGAAAATTGTATTTTTGCAGAAAAAAATTGATATGAGAAGGTTATTTGTAATATGCATATTGCTTTTATATATTGGATACATCAATGCACAAGTTATTGAGAATCCTGTTTTTGACAGTTCGTGTCGAGAAGTTTTTCGCATCAATAGAATTCAATTAACAAAGGACTCGACCTATTTATACTGTACTATAAAAGTTCCGGAAAATACTTGGGCTAATATATCTCCTTTGACATATATTGAAGATGATATTTCCAAAATGAAATATCAAATTATCAGAAGTGAGGGAATACCATTTAGCCCTTCAGCTCGCAATTTTGACAATCCTACAAAATGCGAGGTGACATTGATATTCCCAAGTATCGCAGAAACAACCCGAATAAATCTAATTGAGACAACCAAAGGAAAAGGATTTAATGTTTACGGTATTAACCTTACAGACTCATTCAATATTATATATTCTATAACTGAATATCTTCGTTTGTCTAACATGGTTAATTTTTGGGTATCTTCAGGAAATATTGAAGAAGCAATTAAAGCTAAAAAGAAGGAAATAGAAGCTATAAGATATTTGTTAGGAGATAAATCAAATTCATACATTTCAGGAATGTTTCAACTATCAGATATGTATTATAACTATGGTAATACGGTTGATGCATTATATTGGAAGAGGGAATCGATTGATAGATGTCACGAGATAGCGACAAAGTTAGTTAATACTGAATCGAATAGTGATCTTAAGGAATATTATATGCGAAAAACTGATTTGTTCTATAATAATCAAAATCTAGCATTTAGGTACTATTGTAACAATCATAATTGGAATGAAGCCAAGACCTTAATGAAGAATATTTATCATCTTTTCCAAGAATTGAATGATACCACAATATACATTCCTATTATTCAGTATAATATAGGATTTTCATCATATCACGGAAAAGATGAAAAAGATGCGGAAAGGTTCTTTTTGTTATCTTATAAATCATTTCAAAAACATGAAAATTTTAGACGAATTCCTGTATATGGAGAATTGCTGATTATAATGAGTTTTTTGTATAGTGGCAAGGGAGAATATGGAACAGCATATAAATATGCATTAGAAGCCTGTGAGACAAATATAAGTAATTTCGGGAAAGTATCTTCTGAGTATATAAATGCATTAGCGATTTTGTCAAATGCAGAGTTTGGACTGAACAAGACAAGTTTAGGTTTGACACATATGGAGGAAGCTGTTACGTTGCTTGATAGCATTCCCGAAATGCCTGAAATGGAAAAACAGAATTACAGAGACAAATTGAAGTATATTTATTTACGTTTAAATATTAAGAAAAATTTCAACAGCAATAATTCAATTGTCACAAAAAACTCTTTAATTCTGGAGGCAACTGATGATTTAACGAAAGGTAGAACAGATAGTGCTATTACTAAACTGAGAGATTTATTAGACTATTGTGACAATCATTTTCACTCTACAGATTTGACTAATTACGTTTTTGTGGTTACTACATTATCCAACGCATTGGTATCCAAAGGGAATTATACGGAAGCAGATAACAATCTTGACGATGCAATAGAAAAACTTAGAAAGAATAATATTGATACCCAACAAATTAGGAGCCTATATGAAGCAAAAGGTCTCTTGTATTATACCATAAGCAATGTGGACATGGCACTATACTGGTATAACAAAGCAAAGGACATGTATACATCAGATGGCGAAAGAAGCCTTCAATATGGATTGCTCCTTTCAAATCTTGCAGGGTGTCAAATGGTCAAAGAAAACTATCCGTTAGCAAAACAACTTTCAGATACGGCATATGATATTTGCGTTCAGTTTTACGGTGATAACAGTAGTAACGCAAATGACAGGCTATTGATTCTTAATAATTTAGCCACAATTTATACGAAATTGAAGGATTATTCCAGAGGGAAGGAACTTTATACACGAGTTATAGAAGAAGCTACATCTCAGCAAAATGTGGGAACAAAGGCATTGGCTCTACTCAACTTGTCAGAAATATACCTTCTTTATGAGAGCGACTTCACTAAGGCAGAGAAGTGTCTTCATGAGGCCATGAAGATAGAAGCTTCATCATATGTAAAAGATATGGCTGAGACGAATTTACTTTTTACTCAGATTCTGCAAAGACAAGAGACGGCAATCAATTCTATAGAACGCTATATTAATGGAATTAAGGAGGATTTGGCAAGTATGTACTCACATTTTTCAGAGGTTGAACGAGAAGGATACTGGACGCAAAAATCTCAAATTCTGGTATTTCTTATCAATCTGTCTGCTTTGACATATACTACTCCCCATACTCTTAAAATGGCATACGAAAATACTATCTATACGAAAAACATGCTTATCAATTCTGGCAGATTGCTGAGCCAACTGGTTAACAATTGTAGCTCAGACGTTCAAAACGAATACTCTTCAATGCTTAATATAAAAAGAAGGTTATCGAATAAAAACTGCCCCAATGATTCTATAGATGTTTATCGTGAGATAATAAGCCATAAAGAGAAAGCAATAGTTGCCGCAATACCCAATTTTAACAATAAGTTAATGGCTCAGTTTAAAACATGTAGTGATGTGCAAAATATGCTTTCAAAAAACGAAATTGCACTCGAATTCGTTTTCCTTCCACAAATAAAGTCACCTTTTGACGAGTCTGAGTTGTCGTATGGTGCTATGCTTTTAGAAAAAGGTGACACTAATCCCAAACTTATACCACTTTGTTCTGAACATGATTTGGAAGATCTGATGGAGACATATACACCAATGGGGCAAAATGAAATAGACTCTCTGTATGACATATCAAACAAAACGCTCTATCACATGATATGGGAGAAATTGGAACCTTATATACCAGAAGGCTCAACCGTGTATTATTCCCCAACAGGTTATATCAGCAAGATAAGTCTTTCTGCCATTTCAAATGGAAGCAAACGTTTGTCAGAGAAATATGGTTTTCATGAGGTTTCTACAACGGCATTGATTGACGAGGTTAAACAATGTGCCGGAATAGATTGTCTTAATGCGGCGTTATATGGAGACATTAACTATTATGAGGATGTTGATTTAATGGCAGAGAACGCAAAAGCGTATTCATCGTATACTTCTGGAGAAGTATTGGCAAAGCGTTCGTTAAGCAGAGGGTCATGGGATTTACTACCAGGAACGAAAGAAGAAGTTGGAACTATTGCTGAAATGCTGAGAGATAAAGGAATAAACGTTTATATGCTCACTCAGAATGATGCAAATGAAGAATCTTTTAAAGCATTTGACGCTCAAGCACCTGAAATCATACATATTGCGACACATGGTTTTTACTTTCCTCCAGAAGAAGATGTGACATCTAGTTTCTTTAATGGCATTCATAGTTACACTCAGAAGGACTATTCTATGCTTTATAGTGGGCTTTTGTTTGCAGGTTGCAATAATGCATGGAGGGGGAAAGAAATCGTTGAAGGTGTAGAAGACGGAATATTAACTGCTGACGAAATTTCTCGACTTGATTTGAGTGGCAATAAACTAATAGTCTTATCTGCATGTAGTACAGGATTAGGTGACATTGATAACGTGGATGGAGTCTTTGGACTTCAACGAGGATTGAAAAGGGCTGGCGCAAATACGATACTGATGTCTTTGTGGAAGGTTCCTGATGAAGAAACGAAAGAACTGATGAAGGTGTTCTACAAAGAGTTATTAAACGGGAATACACCGCACCAATCACTAAAGACTGCCCAGACACAACTAATGGCTAAAGGTAGGTCACCATATTTTTGGGCTGGCTTCATATTATTAGACTAATAATAAACAGTCGATACCTTTGGAAAGTGCAGGCTGTTTATTAAATCATATATAAAAGTCTATACCCAACCCTAATTTGCTAATACGAGGTGGATTATTACCTTCTCTTGGTTGAGACTGTTGCCATTCTGACAATTTGTCCCATTTTGCCCTAACACCAATAGGAGAAAGTACCTCAGAAAGAAATATTTCAACTTTACGTTCTAGTATTCCTCTAGAATTGGCAAGAGGTTGATTGCAGTTTACAACAACATCTGCATGACTAAAAGGTTGGATTTTTGAGAAATCTGCTTTTTTGACACTAAATGTCCCACTGTAATAATTGAGTTCTATTTTCATTTATTATATATCTTATGTGGGGATACCTCAAACCACCGTTAAACTTTACAGTTATTTCGATTGGCTCAAAGGCTCGGTTAGAATCAAAAATAAAAGGAGAATGAGGTTATTCTCAAGTGCAAAGGTATAAATAAAATTTTGAAGTGCCAAATCTATAACTTGATTTTTGTTCCTTTATAATAAATGCCATTATAGAAGCAAATGAACGCATATGAGCATCTGTTGTCAACGATGCTTTGAATAAACCCTCTTCCTCCTTACTCATTTGTCCCCTTAGGTACTTCTCTATCTGATTAATATATTCTTCCATGATGTATCTGTTTTTACCCTTGATACACAAAGTCTGGAAAAGGTAATCGAAAAAGAAGGAGGACAACCTTGTGATTGCCCCCCCCTGTTTAACTCTATAGTTCTTTCAGTTTCTTTATCAACTCGTCTGCTTTATTATATATTGGAGTGTCAGGATTATCTGCTTTGATTTTCTGTAGGATAGTGATGGCCTTGTCTATTTGGTCATCTTTTACGTATGCCAAAGCAAGGTTCCATGCAATGTCGTTGGCATAGGCATTGTATGTAAAGTTCTCATTACGTGAATTGTAAATGGGTTCCAATTCTTTAATGATATCTGATACGCTCCTGTTTACTTGTATTTGAATGAAAAGGTCATATAGATGAGATATCGTGACTGTGTCTAAATCTCCACGAGAAACATCACTCATGTCGTATTCAGTATAATATGGGGAGATTGTTGCGTCGAGCATACGATACCTGTGGTCTTTGTAAATGCCAAAAGCAATTACTAATACAGCAGCAACGGAACAAGCCCAATAAAGAAGAGGTCGAACTTTTGATTTAACCGTATTCTCTTTAATAATGGCTGCTTCTTTTGCGGAATTCTGATCGTGCAGACCCTTGATGAGTGAGGTCATAGCCATTGCTCGGCTACGCAATTCAGGATTCTGGCGAATCTCCTGCTTGAAAGCCGCCTCTTCTTCTGCAGTCATCTCGCCACGAAGGAATGCCTCTATTCGCTCATCGATACCATCCATCAATATTTCGTCGTTCTTATCCATAGATTCTGTTCATTAGTTCGTTATACTTACTGCGGAATTTCTGTAGACACTTATATTTCTGCGTCTTGACGGAGTTGGCATTGGAAAAGCCATACATATCCGCAATAGTTGTGGTTGTGAGATTGTCCCAATAGTATCCTTGAAAAACGTTCTTGCAGGTGTCTTGCATAGATTCTATGATACTTTGGACAATCTTCTCGGAGCGTGATACCTTTTCTGCTTCCTCGTCTTCTGTACATAGTTGGTAAAGCTCGTCTATCTTGTCAGGCCTAAAGGCATCTTTATTTGTGAGGGTGTTATCATTGAACAAAGGTACGACCTTTTGTCTTTTTCCTATGAACTTTAGTGTTTGGTTGATACAGACACGGAGGAAATATGTTGATAGAGAACTTGTAAGATTGGATAACTTACCATCACGAATATTCAAGAACAATGCAGTAGATGATTCTTGATAGATATCATTGAGATCATCATCTGAAACAGAAAAGGTTTTCCTTAAATAGGATAAGACTTTCCCTTGTTCATCTGAAATGAATCTGTTCAGCTCGTTATTATCTAAAGTTATCTCTTTGCCCATGATTAGAAACTTGTTTCTATTACAAGATTTTGATTGTTAGGCCAATGACCATTCTCGGAAATACTCCTTTTAAGATTATTCAGGAACAACATAGGGTCTCTGCTAAGAGGACTCTCAGAAAGAACCTGCGCAATATTATAGGAAAGAGGGCCAAAGCGTTTCCCTTCAACCTTTATCTCCGTGTTAACTTGGTCTGGGCGACAGGCTTCAACAAAAACAACATTAGCCAACTTGGCAGAACTATCAACTTTATAATGAGAATTTTTGTTGGATGATGGCTTATACACCTTATTATTATAGGTAAATCCAACGCGAGTGCCACGAACCGTTTCGTCATTAGCTCTTGAAGATGTTCCTGCATGACAGGCATCGATAGTTACATAGAGGAATCCTTTAGGACCAATCTTTTCACGTAATCTCTTAACATATTTGTTTAATTGATCATCGGTCAAATGCCTATCTCCCTCATAGAAACCTTTCTTATATATCTTATAAGCATCAATAGGAACGATAGCTTCATCCCATCCATCCTCCTCGTCGCCATTGGTGTCTTCAATAGGTTGTCCATGTGCAGAGAAATGCAGATATACAATATCACCTTTCTTTACTTTGTCTGAAAAAGCCGTAATCTGAGTGACAACATTGTTGTATGTAGCATCCTTGTCCAACAATGTTATTGTGGAGAACCCTTGGTTATAAAGTATAGGAGCAAGAAGATTGATGTCTTCTGTTCCGCTAATATTATTCCATTGATAACCTGTAAGTGCTGTATCATAGTTAGAGATTCCAACAAGAAATGCCCATTTACGTTGAGAATTCCCAACAGAGGAATACAACATAATTGCTAGTATGAGGCATAATCTGCGTATCATATCTTGTTATTTTTCGCAAAAATATAACTTTTTTTTGTTTTAGCGGTTACCTTTTCTTTTTTTCAAGTATAAAGGGGCAAAATAACAAGATTGTGAAATAAATAAAAAGAATACAATTATGGGACTATTTAAATTGTTTGACATTAATTCAAAGGAAAATGCAGAGGTTCTTCCTGAACTAACAGAAAACACTCAAGGAGCAGAGAATGAAGAAACAGCTTCTCCTGAAGAAGTAAAGCGTGATGAAAAGAAGATTATTACCATCACATGGGGAACAGGGATGCCCATTGACATTATCTTTAACTTTATCCACAAAGATTTTGAGGAAGATGGCTTTCAAGATGCATTAGTTAACTGCGACATCACTTACCGTGATACCAAAGAAAAGATTATCCGTAATGATCTGGAGATGCTATTCAAGCGCATCATCCTTCGCTATAAAAGTGATATGAGAGAGGTTGATGTAAACATTACCAATGCTCGTAATGCTTGTGCAATAGGTGCTGCAAGCAGACTTCAGGCTCGCAAGGAGACTATTGAAGAACACCTTGCAGAAATTAATGAAATGCAAAGGTTGTTAGAAGACAATGACCCTAAAATGTTAACCATGATTGAGTCATACAGAAGAGGCTTCCAGAAAGGAATGGCTGCTGTTGCAATGAACTTTATTGATAACAAATAAAATTACAAAAGATTATGAGAACTTTAAATAACATAGGATTATTCCTTATCGGATGGGATAAAAACATTATGAAGGAGTGTGGTGAGGCTAGTTATCGCCAGTACAGAAAACTGTTATCTGCTATTTGCATTATGATGGTACTTTGGGGAACTATAGGTTATTGTTTTGCTGATAGATACCTCAATATAGAGTCTTGTTTCTTAAAGGCATGTGTATCTTTGGCTTTCATGTTTATCGTCCTTTGTGTTGAAAGAGTAATTATCTTGAACGTAGGTAAAGCGTATGCGATGGGAGGCATGAGATTCCTAATGGCAATATGTATGGCAATCTTGGGTTCTTGCATATTTGATCAAATTATATTCCGCAATGATATCCAGCAGGCTATTCAGGAACAGAGAGAAGAGATAATCAGTAAGACAATTACGAAGAGGCTCTCTATCTACGATAGCGATATTCAGCGCATTTCTCAGGAAATGGATTCATTAAGCGAGGCTACGATTGCATTGAATGAGGAATTACAGAAAAGGCCTGTCATTAAAGGAACAAATGTTTCTACCCAGGAACAAGTCATTGGTATTGACGAGAATGGGAAGCCGAAGAAAGTTAAGACGCAAACGGTCAACACAATAACTTTGGCAAATCCTCTTACTGAGCAATTGAAAGCGAATAATGATCAGATTCAGATTTACTCAACGCAACTTGAGCAACTTCGATTAGACAAGAAAGAAGTGGCAGAAACTGTCAGGGCAGAGATTAGCCAACGAGCTCCTGGTTTTATCGAAGAACTTGAGGCAACATTAAAGGTGGTGTCACAAAGTAAAGTTTCGCTCGCATTCTACATCATTCTGTTCTGCTTTCTGACCTTCCTTGAATTGTTCGTTCTGACAATCAAAATGGGCGAAAACAAGTGTGATTATGAACTGATAGTTGAAAACCAACTTTATATGAAGAGAAGTCTAATGGAGCGTACTGCACAAAATGTATTAGCATAAATATAATATTAACAATTAATAATCTAACAATTATGGCAAACTGTATTTATGATGACTCTTATGAGGAGTATGATGATTACGAGTGTGAAAGCTACAATGATGGTGGCTATGAGTGGACCGAGGAAGATTCCTGGGATGCCCTTACGGATGGAATGTACGGCGATATGCCTAGCAACCCTATGGAGTATGATGCAATGATGGATGCTATGGGATTCTAAATAGTCGATGCCATGGAAAAGCAAGTACGGAAGATGTTTTCAAAAGAATTGGAGCGGTTCCATTGCTCCATTCTTTTGGACGAAGTGAAAGAGAAAGTGCGTAAGCTAAAGGCATATGGAGTGGATGATGCAGAGATAGCTGCTGCAATGAATGAAGATGAGTTATTTCCGCAGATGTTAGTGACAGAGGACTACAAGGTTGTACTTGTGGATGGAGATAATACGGAAGTAAAGATGGAGCCGTTAGTGAAAGCTGTCTATCTGCTATTCCTGTTACATCCGGAAGGGATTGTGCTGAAGTGCTTGCCAGATTACAGGAAGGAGCTGACACAGTTGTATCTGTTGTTGCGTCCATTCGGAATGACAGACAGGGTGATACAGAGCATCAAGGATGTGACGAACCCGACACAGAACTCCATAAATGAAAAATGTGCCAGAATCAGGAGGGCATTCTTGGGCTTACTACCAAGAAGTACCGCAAAGTATTATACTATTTCAGGCAAACGTGGGGAGGCGAAAAAGATAGATCTTGTACGTGCCAATGTGGTGTGGAAATGTAAAATGCCAAGTCCAAAAGGCTTGTGAAGACGTTATTCTTGTGTATGCTGTGAAGAGTTAATATCTTTGCGGTGATAATAAAGAAGAATTGAGAGAGGACTCTCATAAATACGATTATATACAACTAAACTAATTATTTTTGTATGAAACTTAATCGATATGTTGCTTTGTCGCTTACCCTTTTGGTTGATGTGATTATATTAGGAATCGGTAGCTATCTCATTGCTGCTGCCAATACAGGTGGTACATTTATATTCTTTATAGAATGTGCTATTATATTTGCTGTTCATAAGACACTTTATCGTGTCCTTACTGGAGAAATAACCAACGAGAAAGAAGATGAAGAAGAAATGAATACGACACCAGATTTGTATTCAATCTTTTGTGAGGCATGGGTATCTCATAATACGAAAACTCTGTCTCAATATGTGGCAGATTCTGTTTTGTGCAAGAACGAGAAAGGTGAAGAAACTGTATCAAAAGAGCAGTTCTTGTTATGGGTTAGCTCATTCTATAAAAGGTACGCAGTTTTTGGAAAGGATGTTTTTGTTACTGCTGAAACTATTGTTGATGGAGACCAAACGATTATTTATACTGTAGTTGATGAAATTAACGAGTATGATATAACATTGGATATAGATAACAACCAGATTGTGGGACTATTCATCAGGCAGTCTTTTCTCTCTTTCACCAAAGAGCATAACAAAACTCTAGTTGAAGGTATAAGTGCAGCAAAACAGATTTTGGATAAATATGCAGAAGAACATTTGGATGTAAACTTATTCCAGTGGGTTCTTGACAAGCCAATAAAAAGTGGTTATGAAGTTATAAAAGCTCCACATCTGATATTTTCGTATAATGGAACAAAGTATGGCATTTGTGTAGAGATATATGATAACAATAGCCATGATGCTCCAGTATGTATATGGAACAAATTAGACTATGATGCGTTTGTTGAACAATCCCAAAAGGAAAATTTTATCGTTTGTTTCTTGCAAATTGACAAAGCAACAATGAAGCCTTGTAGCAATCAGGGGATATTACAAGATGCCACAGGACTCTTTATTAATTTCAATCCGTATAAGTTATGAACTACCTTAAACTTCTGCTTGCAGTTCTTCTTCTGCTTTGTTTGGCGCCTATGCCATACGGTTATTATCAGTTGGTACGCGTTGTTGCGATGATTGCATTTGCAATTATGGCCTATCAGTACTACGAGAAGGAGAATGTGTCTTTGGCAATTACCTTTGGCGGGCTTGCTCTACTGTTCCAGCCGTTCATAAAAGTGGCACTTGGTAGGACGTTATGGAACATTGTGGATGTTATTGTTGCTGTTGTCCTTGCAATCCTCGCTTTCTCCGAGTTTAGAAAGAAAGAATAAATCCACAATGAAGAAACTGTTCTTTGTTATACTGGTTTTAATCTGTCTGGGTTGGATGGTTAGTTGTCCTTCTTTCAGAGAGGAGGAAACCGAGGTGGCATCGGAGAATTCCCTTGTTGATTATGAGGAAAATTCTTCTTCCGAATTTGAGCATCCGGTTACAGAGCAGTTGTATGCAGAGTTGGATTCTAACGAGGTGTATGATGACAAGGTACTTTTCGGGTACTGGTTTAAGCCTCACGAGGCGAATGCCGTGAATATATTCCTGCACAAGAACTATACCTACGAGTTCAACTATTACATTGTGAATGAGAAGGATAGCGTCATCCAGTTATTTAAGAAGGGGACTTTTACATTTGATGGACGAGTGATTAAGCTTTCTTCTGCTGAGGGTTGGGACAAATTTTTTAATGGGGAGCTATATTGCGATCATAATGAATTAAACGGTTTTCTGACGGATAAAACGGAATCTTTCTATCTGGTAAAAGGCAGTGATTAATTGTTTCTTGCCTATGTATAAATAACAACAAATAAAAACCATCTAACTTTAAATATAAAATATTGCTACTATTAGGGGGATTTCTGCGCCCCTTAATAGTAGCAATATCAGTCCTTAATACCTAATCTCGCCTTTTGCGGGAAAAAGTATTACAGTGCGTTGCTATGATTACACATTCAGGCTCCAGCTGAAGCCGTCCTTTGTATCCTTAACCTCGAACCCTAAAGCTGCCAGGTCGTCGCGTATCTTGTCGCTCAGTGCCCAGTTCTTTTCTGCTTTGGCCTGCTGACGTTGTTCCAGCAACATATTTACCACGGCACCGAATGCTTCTTCGCGGGCTTTGTTGCTATTGCCTGTATCTTCCTTCAGACCTAGAATGTCAAAGGTGAAGGTGCTGAAGAGTTGTAATAGTGCTTCTGCTACCTCGGGCTTGATGCTAGCCTTCTTGTCGATAAGTGTGTTAATCACGCGGCAAGCGTCAAAGAGGTTACTGATAACGATAGGCGTGTTCAGGTCGTCATTCATTGCCTCGTAGAGCTTCTCGCGCAGTTCATCTACGTACTGCTGCTCAATCCAGGGCATTCCCTTTACCTTTTGACCTTCCTGTAGACGCTTCAGGTTCTTGTAACCCTCCATCAGGCGTGTGAAGCCTTTTTCTGAAGCCTGCAAGGCCTCGTTGCCGAAGTCTACGGTGCTGCGATAGTGAGCCTGCAAAATGAAGAAACGGATAGTCATTGGGCTGTAAGCTTGTTGCAACAAGGGGTGACTGCCATCAAAGAATTGTGGCAGAGTGATGAAGTTGTTATATGACTTACCCATCTTCTTACCATCGATGGTAATCATGTTGTTGTGCATCCAGTAGTGTACCATCTGGTCGCCCTGACTGGCCACAGCCTGTGCTATCTCGCATTCGTGATGTGGGAAGATAAGGTCCATACCTCCGCCATGTATGTCGAAGTGGTTACCTAAGTATTTGCGGCCCATAGCCGTACATTCGCAATGCCAGCCGGGGAATCCGTCGCTCCACCTGCTCTTCCAACGCATGATATGCTCGGGCTGAGCAGCTTTCCATAGAGCAAAGTCGGCCTGGTTCTTCTTTTCTCCTACACCGGCCAGTTCACGACTGGCATCCTTGATATTCTCCAGATCACGACCCGAAAGGATACCGTACTTGTGGTCTTTGTTGTATTTCTCTACATCGAAGTACACACTGCCATTGCTCTCATAAGCATAGCCATTGCCCAGGATTTGATCCACTAGTTCCTGTTGCTCCATGATGTGTCCTGTGGCGTGAGGTTCGATGCTGGGAGGCAGACAATTCAGTGCTGCCATAGCATCGTGGAAACGGTTGGTGTAGTACTGTGCTACTTCCATGGGCTCCAACTGCTCCAATCGGGCTTTCTTTGCAATCTTATCCTCGCCTTCGTCGGCATCATGCTCCAGGTGACCTACGTCTGTGATGTTGCGAACGTAGCGCACCTTATATCCTATATGCTGCAGATAGCGGAATAGAATATCGAAGGTAATGGCAGGACGAGCGTGTCCCAGATGTGCATCGCCATATACGGTGGGACCGCAAACATACATTCCCACTCTGCCGGGGGTAAGCGGACGGAAGAGTTCCTTCTGCCTACTCAGTGTGTTATAGATGAATAACGATTGTTCCATGTTTTCTTAGGATATGTTCGTATTTTGGCTGCAAAATTACAAAAAATCATTGAACATTGAACATTGAACATTGATAATTATGGGTTAAAACAGAATCTTTTTCCCACCCTTTATGTAAATTCCCTTTTTTAATTGAGAATTGGGAATTGAGAATTGAGAATTAAATCTACGGCCCTGAAGGTCATAGATATTGTTATCATATTCTTCACTCTTCACTTTTAACTCTTCATTTTTCATTGAATCTATGCCGTCAGCTTTTTCGTGGCAATACTGGTCGTATGCTGTAAGTTCATCTGCTGTAAGCAGTAGCCAATGCTGTTTCGTGTTACTGTCTGAGGCGTCGAAGTCAGCACAGCTCAGGGCTGTCTCGCTTTTAGTTCCCAGTGTTTTTTTTCTTATGACAACCCAGTACGAGGGCATGTTCAGTGTTCCCTTCTTGAAATTTGTTCTCGACGGCAGCAATTGTGCCTTCTCAGCATCGGAAGGGGCGCTGCGCATCATCATCTTGAATGTCTGACCCGAGCAGGACAGCGTCTTCCCCGAACCTACATTCCGGAGTGAATAATAGGCTGTCTTGGGATCGTAGATGATGTGCCAGGCAAAGTTGTCATCCTCCAGCGCCTGTGCGGCACTTATCTCTTCCTGTCTCAGGCTACCGCTTTCCGTTGCGGTAAGAAGTGATGTCTCGTTTCCAAAGTCGTCATCGGTGCTCTTAATGTAGTATTTTGTATCATCCTCCTGCGCAAATGTGTAGGCTGGAGAGGCAAAGCCTATCTTCTCTGTGCTGATCAAACCATCCTGATGCAATGCGTGCGTGATGAGAACGTTACCATAGTAAAGCAAGGTGTTTTCTGGATTGTAGGTGTCTTCATGCGCCCCGTTTATTCCGAAGTTAGGACCTTTGAATGAGGATGTCGGCCACATGTGGGTGTCGTCGCCGGTCATATAGGCTGTGTTGTCCTTATTCAGGAAGCGAATCATCTGTGTGGCTCGTGGCCCCAGCCATTTGCCTCGGTTTCCTTCCGCGCGATAATTCCCGTCCCACCAGATATTGCTTGTTCCAACGCCTACGCCGTGATTTGTCTCGTGCAGAACGGTTCCAGTCTGCTGATACGACGAATTGGCACCTACCCGCATGTGACCGCCGTAGGAACAGTCGGCCGTGGGAGTGCCTGCGCTGTAGTGTACCTCCAGGGTGATGTCCTTTACCGATGACAGGTTGTTATATAGCCACAGGATCTCGTCTATGGCTGAACTGATGCGATAGTCCTCCTCCGTACTGCCGCCGTTGTCGTAGCTGGCTTTTACAGCCCCCTTGGGTAGGGTAGGTACCTTTACGATATCTCCATAGGCCAGATTGTATTTGGTGGTCAGCACGTATGGACGCACATAGTACATAGTACCAGGCTGAAGTTTCTCCATGCAGTATATCTCTCCGTTGGACGAGAAATAGCGCGTGGTGCGATTGTCAAAGATGGTTGGTACCGGACTGGTGCTCCAGCAGAAGCCTTTTTCTTTTATTCCTGTGGAGGTGCTCAGGTTCATGCGTGCCAGCAGTATGGTTGCTCCTGCGGCTACAAAATTGTTTGTGGTAACCTTAGGAGCTGTACCTGTGGCATTCAGTATTCGATAATTCAGAGTAGCGTCACTTAAGACCTTTGCCAGCGAATCTATTCTCTCGTTGCTGCCAGCTGCTATCAGTTCCTTGGCTTCTTCTATGGCGTTGGACAGAACATCAGCTCCTTCACCTTCGCCTATTACCTCAATGGCGCTGTCTATCAGCTTCTGCAATTCTGCATGCTCGGCTTCCAGGTTGGTGTCCAGAAGCGTCAGCCTTACGTTGTCGATAGCTGCCCAGTTGGCATTCGTGTTGTTTATCTTGAAGCCGATGCGGGTAACACCTTGCAGTACGGTGAAGGTGACGCTGTAATCCTTGCTTTCCGTTACGGTTACTGTTTCGTCGTTGGCATAGAGGGTTGCTCCTACACAGGCTTCAATCTTGCCCGACTGCTGTATATTCTGACATCCAGCCGTCAGCGTATAGGTGCCTGAGGGTAAATATAGGTCCTGACAGATTTCGACATTAGGTATTTTGCTGCCTGATGCCACCCATCGTTCCATAAAAATCTTGCCTTGTTTTTGCTCGAAGCTGGAGTTCGTGGCGTAGTAGAACCCATTGTTTGTCCATCCTGCGAAGCGGGCTTCGTAGTCGGGATTCTCTATGTAGGTTTTTGTTACGTTCTTATCTGCTGTTATGTTTATAGATGCCAGCAGAAAGATACAACAAAGGAGTATCTTCTTCATGGTATTCGTTCTTGGTCTTGTCTGTTATTTCAGTTGCTCGAGTGCCCTGCATAGCTGGTCTGGGCAGGATGTTCCTTTTGTTCCGCAGCGAATGCCGTCCAGCAGGTTTATAACCTCGTCAATCTTCTTTCCTTTTACCAATTGGCAGATGCCTTGCAGGTTTCCGTTGCATCCGCCCAGGAAGTACACTTGCTGAATGACATTGTTATCATCGGTTACTACATCAATCAGTTGCGAGCAGGTGCCTTGTGTCTTATATTGCACGTGTTTCATAATCTTTTTCTTCTTTATGTTTATCAGAACTAAACAAAGGTACAACATATTATTGGAATTTAGATAAAACTATCATAATTTTACGGCGAAAAAGTAGAAAATACTCCATATTTCACAACTTTATCGTTAGTGTAGAATGAAAATATTTATCGTCATATTGATTCTTGTTATTGCCCTGACTGGGTATGTTGGTTGGCATTTGTGGCGCGTCACACCGATGGGGTGGCCGTTGAAGATGACGGTAGTGGTTTTGTTCTTTATGTGGATGGCCAGTTTCTTTGTAGGTTTCTTCATGATGGAACAATTCCCTGTCAGAGTGGCGACGATATGGTACGAGGTCAGTACACTCTGGCTGATAGCTTTCCTATATTTGCTGATAGTTTTTATCTTCGCTGATGGTGCTTCGTTCTTTCATTTACTGCCGAAGACTATCCTGAAGGACAGCCTGGTGGGGATGCTCGCGGTCATTGGAATCGTTACGACGATAATGGTTCTGGGTGGCATTCGGTATCATCATAAATATCGCGAAGAACTGACTATTCGCACGGCTAAACCTATCGAAAACCCGTTGACCATAGTCTTGGCTAGCGACCTGCACATTGGCTATCACAACCGTAAGGGCGAACTGGCACGATGGGTTGACTTAATAAATGCCGAGCACCCCGATATGGTGCTCATTGGCGGCGATGTCATTGATAGAAGCTTGCGTCCCGTTATCGAGGATAACTATGCCGAAGAGTTTCGCCGCATCAACGCGCCTGTCTATACCGTACTTGGCAATCACGAGTATTTCAGCAACGTGGAAGGGGCAAAACACTTTTTCGAGGATGCTGGCATTGTATTGTTGAAAGACTCTGTAGTGCATTTCAAAGGGGTAGATGTCGTAGGTCGTAATGATAGGATGGCCCGTCGTCGCGCTTCGGTCAAGGATCTCGTAGCAGGACTGGAAGGTTTCACGGTATTGCTCGACCATCAGCCCTACCACTTGGAAGAGGCTGAGAAGGCCAGCGTCGATTTCCAGTTCAGCGGCCACACCCACCGAGGGCAGGTATGGCCTCTCTCGTGGATCACCGATGCTATGTACGAGAAATCATGGGGGCATCATCAACGTGGCAATACGCACTACTACATCAGTTCCGGTCTCGGCATCTGGGGACCGAAAATACGTATCGGCACCAGATCCGAATACCTGGTGCTGCATCTGAATAGAGAATAAACTTCTTGTTTGTTTTGCTCAGAGGAGTGATTATTGCTGGAATTCGCTGATAAATCTCTCCTGCGGATAACCCTCGCGGTGTAAGGCTTTGTATTTCTTCATCAGTCGGAGCAAGTCATCCCATGTGCCGTCTTGCAGAGATGTTGTTTTGTGGCGCATACATTGCAGGTAAAGGGGCTGCATCCTTACGCGGTCTACACGTTCGCGAATCTCGTCGTTCTCTGCAGCCAAAAGTGCTTCTCCGAGTATGTCAAAGGCCTTCTTCGTGAAATCGTCGCTGTATATTTCGTGATTTTCTGTGATGTAGATACCGTAATGAATATCCGGCTTCACCAGACTCTGGCACAGACGGTAATAGCTCATGATTTGAGGTGCAGCCTTGCCGTAATAACCATTGATGAAGATGCTGACCAACGAATCTACATCCTGATCAGGATTCCATAGCAGTTGGTTTACCGTCCAGGCTTTCATCTCGTCGAACTCAGCCCCGGCCGATTGGTATTGGGCTTCCTCGAAGATACCGATGGCCTTATTCTCTCCAAATACGCGGATGTTGGGCCCAAGTACCTGGAAGTTTGGCCAAGGGGCCATATATTGGGCATAGTCTACAATGTAGTCCCAGATAAACAAATGAGGTGCCAGTTCTGCCCAACCCTGCAGGTCGCGCATGAAAGCTTCATTCTGCGGGCAACCCGCGTTCAGCGGGTGTGCAAAACAGCATTCGATGCTACATAGTCGGATAACTACATTTTCTCTAGGCTTGATGCCTGTAGGTGGCTGGCGCGAATACTGATAGGCAAAGGTACCTATGTATTTGTCTGGGAATTCATCCTTTATGGCATCAGCTACCTGGTTTACGAACCATACGATAATGCCAGAGTGTCCACCGTACTGTTGTTCTATGGCAGCGCATTGTTCGCATTGGCAGAAGCGGAAGTTATCGTTCTGCGAGAGGCTATAGATACGATACTCGGGATTCTCGCGCATACGTTGCTTTAGGCGTATCTTGCAGAGCTCCAGTACTTCCGGGTTCGAGAGGCAGAGTTGTCCGTATCCGTCGTAACGTTTCCCGTCGCGCAGACAGAAATATTCTGGGTGTGTTTGGTAGAACTCCTTCGGCGATACGAGCCAATCCATCGTATGAGCACCATAGTATGCCTCGATATTACCATATTCGTTGGTCACAGGGCTCCACTTTGTGTTTTCGTAGGTGTGGGCGCTCCATTCGGGTACGCCGTCGGCCACAAAGTAGTTGCTGTAGCGATAGCCTATGAAGGGGCGTTCCGTGTGGTTTAGACGAGGAAATTTCCATTCCTTCGTCTTGGGTACTATAGTACACTTGGGAGTGAGCCAGTGAACGCCAAGTTCGTTTTCCAGAAATTTGAAGACACCGTACATGGTTCCTCGTTGTGCACCTCCCCAGATGAGCAGGTCATGGTCTACGGTGCGATACGTGAAACTCTCGTCATCCTTCTCCGGTTTCTGCGTTCCTGTCAGGGTTGCAACCTGCTGGTTGTATCCAACGTAGATGTGGCGTCCGCTTGTCTTTAGATCGGAGGTGATGGGAATCTGCACACCGCTCGCTTGAAGAATGTACTGTTGAAGTTCGCGTGCTGCAGTTTGCTCCGAAGGTGAAGCCTCAGAGGAAACGACTATCTGGTAATTGCTTTTCCCGCCCTGGAAAAGCCAGTCGGCAGCAAAGGAATGAATAGCCGATAACGACAGAATGCCGGCGAGAGCCAGCCAGACTTTGGTGCGAGAAAAGTATTTCATAAAGGTTACCAGAATCGTGATGTAATGTTTGTCTTCTTGTTTTCGCCCTCTTCGTGCTCTATGCGCCAGAGAATCTGGTTCGTAGTGCGGGAGTTCAGAGGGCCTGCCTTTTCGGAGTAGTGTCCGATCTTCAGGTAATCCAGATTGTCGAGATTGATGACAGGGCTTACCTCGTCGGCACCGCTGTACCAGGCCGTACGTACGTCGCTGTTCTCCTTTACCCACTGGGTCAGGGTGTTAATCTCCTCGGGTGCCTGATCGCCGCCCATGAAGCATACGCAACTGATGCCTACATGGTCTCTGAGTAGGGTAGAGAGGCTGTCAACGGACAGTGGCTCCCCCACGTCGTCCCAAAGGTATTTGCTATGACATCCTTTGCAACGAATGGGGCAGCCACTGATACTGATGGCCAAGGTTATCTCGTCGGGAATCTCGGCAAAGACTTCCTTGGTGTCTACATACTTTAGCGTTGGCATTACTGCAGATTACAACTGTAGGTACGCTTGGCAGCCTCTATCTGACGGTCCTTACCGAATGCTGGGATAGGACGCAGGTAGCCAATGATACGTGTGTACTGAGTGATATCTGCAGAACCGCAACACGGACAAACGTCGATAGGCTTCTTTATGATATGTCCGCAGGACTCGCACTTCGAGTTGGGAATATTGAAGGTGTAGTACGAGGTGCCGTTCTTGATGGCGAAGTCGATGAGCTTCAGGTACTGCTCCTTGGTCAGGTGATCCTGCAGGTTGCAGTGCAGTGCACTACCGCCGTCGGTGTACTGATAGGTCTGCTTTCCGTGCAGGATGAACTTATCCAGTACGCGGGTGTCGTCGTGCGCATCGTAGAAGTAAGAGTTGTAGAGGTTCTCGTCCTCGGGAACCCAATAGCCGTCCTGCTTGTCCCAGCGGTAGTTCTTACCACCCAGACCTTCTGCGGGTACAACCTCGCTGTTGAACAGGAAGGGACGCTTCTTGTCGTTGATGCTATGCTGCTTGTTCTGCTCCTTGATGGTACCCAGGATAACCTGCAGGAACTCTATGTACTCGGGGTTGTTGCCTACGGTTAGACCAAGGAAGCGTGCAGCTTCGTTCAGACCATTGATACCGATGGTGCTGTACAACTTGCTGATGAAGATGTATCCACCGTTCGAGGCAGCAAACATCTTGCGGTCTTCCATCTCGTAGAGCATCGTCTTGTAGGCAATGTGATACTTGTATACACGCTCCAGGATATTTGTTATGTACAGGCGCAGGAAAGCGTAGAAGTTATGGTCGCCCTCGGTACCGGAGATAGTGCGCTTAGCATCCTGAACGATACGGTTGATGTTTAGTGTGATAACGTTGCAGGAACCGGTCATTACACCCGTCAGACCACTGGTGGGGTTGAAGGTGTTCTCCGTCAACTCATTTTTCAGACGGCAGCAGCTGGCCAGAGAGTCGGCACTGTCGCTGATATAGGTAAAGAAGGAATGGCCCTCGGCATACATCTCGGCCGTGAAGTCCTTGTAATCCTTGTCTATGATATCGCCCGTCTTGGGGTCGTAAACCATTGCCATGGTCTCAACGGGGAAGGTGAGTACCTGCTTCAGGCGTAGCTGGTTGAACCACTTCATGAACATACGCTGCAGGGTATCGATGGCCTTCCACTCGGGACGTGTACCGTCGGGATAGCAGAAATCACCGAAGAGTGAATCGAAATAGGTGTGGTCGTAGTATGATACGTTGGTAAAGGGCGACTGATAGCTGCGGTTACCGGCAGGCTGGTTGATACCCCATACAAACTGCTTGAAGGCCTTGAAGATGTTGTCGCGTACGGTGCGCTGCTTCAGGCAGTAGCCTGTGGTGGTGATGTCGTCCAGATGATTGTACCATTCAGGGCCGAACTCCACTACGATGTAGTAGTTCAGTACGATAAAGTATTCACCAAAAGCCACAGCTCCCTTACACTGAGATGAGAGCAGGAATGTCAGATTGGTAATCTGGCCGCTGAACGACTGCAGGTCATTTGGGGGACCCGGTGTTACACCGTCGATGTTGCCCACGCCGTCAGTCATCAATGGGTAGAGGCTTACGGCCATACAGTACTGCTTCAGCACAGGTGTGCTGGCCTCGTCGTGCGTATATATAATATGGTGGTTCAGATCCTGCTCATACTGTTTGGCAACTTCGGGGTACATCTGGTTCAGCTTGTCTTTCATACGCTGACGCTGGATGACGCGGTTGGTGGTCTTGTATACTTCACCCTCCAGGTTGGCAACGTTCTTCATGGTAACGTTGGCATTGGCGTCTGTCTCACTGGCTGTGGCAGCGTTGTCGGCCGTCTGACTATACTCGTTCATATAGTCAATACGTTCCTTGATGAAGCGGGCCTCAGCATGCTGCTGACGATAAAGTATATATGACTTAGCCTCGGCATAGTAGCCGTTCTGCATCAGTGCATATTCCACGCGGTTCTGGATTTCCTCGACGGTGAATCCGTCGCGCACCGAAATGCTCTCGCTAAGGTCAGTTGCTACGCTGTTAATCTTTTCCTCATCCCAACTAGATACCGATTGAAATGCCCCTACAATGGCATTTTTGATTTTTTGTCTGTTGAACTCCTCCTTGGAGCCGTCTCTTTTTATGACAATCATGAAATTAGAATTGTTTTTTTATTGTTAGTTTTATTTTTACTCGTGTGATTATGTCTATTTTTGAACGTTTGCAAAGGTATCAAAACTTACTGATTATACCAAAAAAAAGATGCACAATTTTTATAAAAAAAATGCGCATCTTTCTTATCTTTTTAGTCTTGTTTTATCCTACTCCCCGATGGCTACTTGAAAGTGCTAAATCTACCCTTTTATTTTGAAAAATGAGGCAGAAAAAACTGTCATATTTGAGTATTTTCAGCACTTGCAGGCAGTCGTCAGGTTTCCACAATCACGGAGTCCTGTTACTCGAAGAAACCGAAGCCGGCAATGGCTGTCAGCATACGCTCGACATAGTCCCACGAGGTATCGCTCCAGTGGAAGCCAAGGCGATGCAGCACGTTACACGTGTAGCGGTTGTCGCGCTCTATGATAACAGCTTTCTGACCGTGGGCCACGTCCTGATAAGCCAGAATGGCCGAGAGCAGCTTGGCCTTCTCGGGGTCTTGCCCTGCCACATCAACGGCCTTCTCGAATTCGCCGTTCTCTACAAAGCGTATCTCCCTGCCCACCTTTTTCATGAGTTGGAGCACGTCGCCCAGCAACTCGCTATGATTATTGAAGGGCTGGAATACGGTGCATGACTTAGGTGTGGATGCTAGCAGCACTACAGCTTTGGCTGTCTGGTCTATAGGCGACATCTCGGTCAGTTCGTCGTAACTGTCGTAGGGGCAGCAACCCAACACGTGGAAGACCTTGAGACGGCCCATGTAGCTATTGCTGTTGAAATTGGCCTGGAATTCTCCGTCGTAACTGCGCGGTGCCAGATTACCCACACGCATTATCTTGGCACTCAGGCCATGATGTACCACAGCATCCAGGACGAGGCGTTCGGCCAGGAACTTAGAGTGAATGTAGCGGTTGTCCAGGAACTGACCGAACCAGAGCTTGCGCTCATTTAGCGATGGCACCTGACTGCCGTCGCCACGATCTATCCATATTTCGGCCACAGAGGTTGTGGAGATGTGCACCAGCCGTGCACCCGTCTTCAGACAGTACTCCACACAGCGCTGTGCACCGCCGATATTCACGTCTTCGATGTCTGTCCCCTTCGAGTAGTGCTTCACGTTGGCTGCGCAGTTAAAGACTGTGTCGATGTGGCTGGCTACTTCGATAGTCTGTGTCACATCGCCATTCACTACAATGAGACGGCTTCCGAAGAAATCCTTGAATGATTTCTCGAAATAGTAGAACAAAAGGTTCTTCAGGCGGTGTTCGGCAGAAGCTTGGTCCTTGCCGCGAACCAGACACGTGATGGTCGTAGCATCGGAGTTGATGAGCTCGCGCAGCACATGAATGCCCAGATAGCCCGTAGCACCGGTCAGTAGGACATGGCCCAGCGACTGACGCTCACCCTTTTGGAAGGTATCTATATTATTCTGTTGCAGCAAGGCGTCAATGCCGGTGTAATCGAAATCGGTCACCGATACGTCAGTCTCATCGGCCGAAGTCTCTCCGCTCACGAACTGCGCCAGCATACGCGGTGTAGGATGGGTGAAGACATCGCCGTATGCCACATGGTAGCCTGCCTTGTCGGCCTCTATGATTACCTTCGTTACCATGAGCGAGGTACCGCCCAGCTCGAAGAAGTTGTCGGTGGCACCTGCCTTTTCCATCGAAAGGATATCGCAGAACACTTGGCAAAAGAACTTCTCGACCTCGTTGGTGGGTTCCACGTATTCGTGGTCGACAGCCTGAACGACAGGAGTCGGCAATGCCTTGCGGTTCACCTTCTGGTTCTGGTTCAGCGGGATGCTGTCTATCTGCATGGTTGCTGCAGGAATCATATAGGATGGTTTCTGCTTTCCGATGAAGGTATTCAACTCCTTGATGTCAACCTGTTCGTCGCTGACGATGTAGGCAGCGATAAACTTACCGCCGTTCTCGTAGTCGAAGGCCTGTACCGTGGCGTCCTTGATGCCGGGGAACTCGCGGATGACGGCCTCCACCTCTTTCAACTCGATGCGGAAACCGCGAATCTTCACCTGTCCGTCCCTGCGACCCACAAACTGGATATTCCCGTCGGGCAGATAACGGACGATGTCGCCAGTGCGGTAGCAGCGTGAGTATTTACTGATATCACCACCAACAAACGGATTGCTGATATACACCTCGGCGGTCTTCTCGGGGCGGTTCAGGTAGCCGCGGCTAACCTGTGGGCCACTGACCCATAGCTCGCCCACAGCACCTACCGGCAGTCGGTTCAACTGCTTGTCTACGACGTACAGCCGGATGTTGTCCAGCGGTTTTCCGATGGGGGCGTTCTGCTCGAACTCCTTCATGGGATATGTTGTCGTAAAGATGGTACACTCCGTAGGACCATAGCCATTATGCAGCTGGTAGGCCGTCGGGGGCGTGAGCGGCAACACCTTTTCGCCGCCAACAGAGAGATGGTGCAACGAATGGTTGTCGAAGTTCATCGCAAACTGGCAGCCAACCTGTGTGGTCATAAACGAGTGGGTGATGCCTTCGCGGTTGAAATATTCGTTCAGGTCGGGCAGGTTCAGTCGGATGTCTTCGCCGATGATATAGACGGCAGCACCGCAGGTCAGAGCCGAATACATATCCATCATACAGGCATCGAAGCCATAGCTGGCGTAGGCAGCCACCTTATGTTCGGGCTTCAGGCCGTAGTAGCGGTGGTACCAGTGACAGAAGGCCACCAGGTTGCCGTGCTCCAACTGGCAGCCCTTGGGTAATCCTGTAGAGCCTGAGGTGTAGAGCAGGATGAAAAGACTGTCGGGCTTGAGTGAAGAGTGAAGAGTGAAGAGTGAAGAATTTTCTTCCTCCGTAAGAGCTGGGAGTTTCTCGATGTCTTTGGTCAGCAGTACCTTTCCCTGGTATTCATCCACGATGGGACGCAGTTCCTCGTCGCTTATCAGCAGTTTGGCATCTGCATCCTGCATCATAAAGTTCAGTCGCTCCTTTGGATAGCTGGGGTCGAGGGGCTGATAGGCACATCCGGCTTTCAGCACACCCATGGATGCCACGACCATCCATTCGCTGCGTGGAATAAGGATGGATACCACGTCCTCGCCTCCAAGACCCAGCGAGTGGACGTATTGTGCGATACGTTCCGACTGCTCATCTACCTCTCTGTAGGTCAGGCGCAGGTCGTGATAGACCACGGCAATGTTGTCGGGGTGCTGTTCCACCTGCTTCCGGAACAGTGATACGATGGTTTGCGTATCGTCGTAGGATACGTCTGTCTGGTTGAAGCTGTCCAGCAGCGTTGTCTGCTTGTCATCCAGCAGCGACACGCTCTTCAGCGGTAATGTGGGATTGCTGATAAAGGCATAGGCGGCATTGGCAATGGATTGTGCCAGACACTCCATCAGTTCGTGGCTGTAGCGTCCATTGTCGTATTGCAGGCATATACTTGGCTGCCCCGACTCGTCGTTCATGATGTAGAGGGCAATGCGGAACTTAGGTGTCTCCGTCTCGAAGGACTCCACGGGAATCGTCTCGCCCTTGTACTTATAGTCGTCGATGATGCCCATCTGATAGGCGTACATGATTTCTGCACTGAGGTCATAGTCGGCAGCGATACGTGCAAACGGGTAGGACTCGTGCTGCAGCGTCTCGTCGAAGTTCTTGCTGGTCTCGCTGAGGAACTCCATGACACTCTGTTCACCTATCTCGGCACTCAGTGCCAGTGTATTGACGAACATACCCACCGTATTGCTGATGCGTAGGTCTGAGCGTCCGTTGCTGATGGTGGTGATGCACAGCTGCTCGTTGTTGGAGAAGCGCGAAAGGGTGTAGAAGGTGGCGGCCAGTAGGTGATGTGCCGGCGAGATGTTGTGCTGGCGACAGAATTTATCGATGGCAGCCAGATCCAATGGTGTATACAGGGTGCCCAGGGTACCCTGTTCCTTGGGGTTGGTCAGGTCCGACGGAACTTCCGTCACGCCCTCCACCTTCCCCAGACGTTCCTGGAAGAAATCGCGGGCGGCAGCATATTCAGGACTGCTCTCTGCGGCCTTCTGTGCTGCCACGAAGTCGGCATAGGTGAAACTCTCGGATTCAATCTCCTTGCCGTTGAGCAGGTCGAACAACTGCGACAGCAGCAGGTCGAAGGAACCGCCGTCCACCACGAGGTGATGAATATCCATCATCAGGTATACCCACTGCTCGGTGGTTACAATCTCCATACGATAGAGCGGCCCCTGCCTTAGGTTGAAGGGCTTCACGAACTCCCACTTGTAATGGGGTATGTCTTCCTCGCGACATTGGCTCCGGGCTATCTCGACTGGCTGTTCGAGGTCGACAATCTGTATGATATCAGACCCTGCGCTGCCAAAATGAGACTGCAGCATGGGATGTGTCTTGACGAGAGTCTCCACAGCCTTGGTCAGCAGGTTGATGTCCACATCCTTGGGGAAGCGTGCTATGACCGGTGTATTATATATGGTAGATTCCGGGTGTTTGACAGAATCCACGTAGACTCCCATCTGTGCATACGAGAGCGGTATGTTGTTCATGTCGGCATGTGCCGTTTCTGCCGCCTCCTGTTTGGCGCCGCCGCTCATCAGGGCGGTCAGGATCTCGTTCTCTATGCTCTGTATGCTGCCCGTCTTGGCCAGTGCCTTCGAGTCCAGCGTTACGCCAAAGCGTTTGTTGATCTGGATGGCCAGTTTGATGGACATGATAGAGGTCAGTCCTACATAGCCCAGCACGGTTGTTACGCCAAAGTCCTCGGTGTTGATAATCTGTGCGATGATGCCGTGGATTTCCTTCTCCAGCACGTTCATCGGCACATCTCTCAACTCTAAACTCTCATCTCTCAACTGTTTCTCCGGTTTCGGCAGGGCTTTCTTGTTCACCTTCTGGTTCTGGTTCAGCGGGATGGCTTCTATCTGCATCGTAACGGCAGGCACCATGTAAGGCGGTTTCTCGTCGAGGATGAAGTTGTTCAGTGCCTCGATGTCTATCTCCTCGTCGCTGACGATGTAGGCTGCGATGAACTTGCCGCCGCCCTCCTCTTCGAAGGCCTGCACCGTGGCATCCTTGATGCCGGGGAACTGGCGGATGACAGCCTCTACCTCCGTGAGCTCGACACGGAAGCCGCGAATCTTCACTTGTCCGTCCTGACGGCCCACAAACTGGATATTGCCGTCCGACAGATAGCGGACAATGTCTCCGCTCTTGTATATCCTATTATATTTGCTTTCATCGCAGAAGGGGTTCGTGACGAACACCTCTTCTGTTTTCTCCGGACGGTTCAGATAGCCGCGGGCCACCTGAGGACCGGCAATCCACAGTTCGCCGCTGGCACCGACGGGCAGCCGGTGGCCTTGCGGGTCAACGATATAAAGTCTGCAGTTCTCTATGGCTGCACCGATGGGGATATTCTGCTGCCTGCCTTTCAGCCAGTAGGACGTTACATAGCAGATGGTCTCCGAGGGACCATAGGCATTCATGACACGATAGTTCTGTGGTGGTGTCAGCGAAGCCAGTTTCTCTCCTCCCGTCAACAGTGCCTGCAATGAGTGGTTCTCGATGCTGGTGGCAAACTGATAGGCCACCTGCGTGGTCATAAATGCGTGGGTGATGCGGTTCTCCTCGAAATAGTCGTTCAGCGCCAGCAGATCCAGGCGCAGTTCCTCGGGGATGATGTGCAGCTCGGCACCAATCGTCAGCGTTGCGTAAATCTCCATCGGCGATGCGTCGAAGCCGAAGCTGGCATAGGATGTTACACGACTTTCTGAGGTGATATTGGCGTTCCTCTGGTGCATCAGGCAGAAGGCAACCCAGTTACGGTGCTCAGACATACCGCCCTTGGGCACACCTGTGGAGCCGCTGGTATAGACGAGTGTGAACAGGCTGTCGGGCTTCGGTTCCTCCGGCAACGTCCCGACAGCGGGCAGCTGCACGAGGTCCTTCGTAAAGATGACGTCGCCCTGGTATTCGTCCACAATGGGACGCAACTCCTCGTCAGCTATCAGCAACCGTGCGCCGGTATCCTGCATCATAAAGTTCAGGCGCTCCTTCGGATAGGTAGGGTCCAGTGGCTGGAAGGCGCAGCCTGCCTTGATGACGCCCAGCGAGGCGATGGCCATCCACTCCGAGCGAGGTATCAGAACGGCAACGATATCCTCCCGTCCCAGTCCTTTCGATGCGATATAGCCCGCGATGCGGTCGCTCATATCATCCAGCTGGGCATAGGTAAACCGCTTATCCTTATAGACAACGGCTGTTTTGTCGGGCGTAGCCTTGGCCTGACGGCGGAACAGCGATACGATGGTCTGCGTGTCGTCGTAGGGAACGTCCGTCTGGTTGAAGCTGTCCAGCAGGGCTATCTGGCTCTCCGTCGTAATGTCTATGTCGCACAGGTTGGCCTGAGTGAGGAAACCCTCCAGGGTGGCCTCGTAGCTCTCCATAAACTGGGCGATCAGGGTTTCTGAGTATTCGTTAGACCTGTAATCTGTCTGTATGCACAACTCGTTGCCTACGGCATAGGCCGTCTGGCAGAGCGATACTTCCTCCAGAGGGTCGCCCTCCGGACGGGGATTGTCTCCCAACCACGCAAACAGGGCGTTGCTCTGCAGGTTAAGGTCGACTATCAGGTCGGTAAAGTCGTAGCTGCTGTGTTCGCAACACCCGGTCAGCAGTTCCTGGCAGGCTTTCAGGAAGTCCGGCACAGAGGTCTCGTCCGTGAAGCTGGCGAATACGGGTATGGGCTGCAGGCCGTTGCTGCTGTTGCAGAGCGAGGTGAATAGCGCCTCCTGCTCGTTGTTGTATTTGGCCATTAGAAAGGCGTATGCTGCCGTAAAGAGTGTGTTCGGGCCGATGCCGCCTGCCTTGCAGAAGGCTTCTACCCGTTCCTTTCCGATGTCCAGAGTACGGACCATAACGGCCCCGGTGCGTTTCTCGCCCTCCAGGTCGGGAATGAGCTGGGTGAATGTGTCGCTGCAGTCAAAGTGCTGCGCATACCATAGCCTGTCCTCCTCCGAGGCGGGAATATTATGTAATGGTGCAGATGTTTTCATGAAAATAATAAAAATAATAAAAATAATGTGTTAGTCTAGAATCTTGTGGTAAATAGGGTAGGTGACACGATTAGCGAGAACCATGCCCAGTGAGCGTATTTGTTGTTATCGCCCTGTTTCAGTCGGTTCATGGTTTCCGAGCCCACCATCATGGTGTAGCCTGCCATGAGGGACACGTCCTTCGAGAACTCGTACCCTGCCTCAATGTCCATGCTATGTCCCAGGGTGCTGCTGAGACCATCCAGCGAGGTGGCTACGGCCAGATAATGATACTTGGCCGAAAGGTGCATCTTGGGGACGGGATTGCCGAAGGCGCCCACAAAGGCGTTCTGCAAACCGGGCGTGAAGCCGTTGATGCGGGCACTGGAGTAGAAATAGTCCATGATGCCGTAGAACTTCGTGCGTGAGCCGTAGAGCGGACTGAAACCGCCGTCCACCTTGTGCATGGGCAGTCCGTATGTACCGCCATAGGTCACAGGCACGTAGTCGTCTCCGCTCAGGAAGTCGTAGCCCAGCTCGAAGCCGTAGCGGTCCGTAGGCGTGATGGTGGCCTTTGCACTGGCCATCCATGCCCTGATGGGGCGGAACATCTTCTCGCTGTTCACCACGGTACCCGACTGGCGGTAGTACGAAGCCTCCAGCGTAAGGTGCTGGGGGTGATAGTTCAGATAGGTACCCCACAGCTGCTGGAACTTAGTGGCAGGCGGGTAGTAAGTGCTGCCCATGACGCCCGACTGCACACCCATGTTCATGAAAAGCAGCGAGGCGCCCAGCGGAAATTTCGGGAAATCGTAGTGGTACCATACGGTCTGCATTGTCTTGTAGTATTGCGAGCCGTTATCGTAGTAGGTACCGTCGTAGACATTCTCGCTGTTCTGATTGAAGGCGAAGATGCCGTGCACCTGGTGTCCGTGCCCCTCGTAGCCCACCATGGCCACGTCGTGCGACAGGGATGCCGTGGCAAAGTCGTTGGTACCGATGATACGCTCGTCATCGTAGGAAAGGGCTATACGTCCCACCTTGGCAAAGACGCCGTTCTTGGCCTTCATTTTCACCCAACCTTCGTACAGGTTTACCGACATGTTGCTCGACATGCCCCACACAGCATTGTTCTGCAGCACCACCTTGGCCTCCAGCCAGTTGCGTTCGTAGCCTATGCCTATGCGGGTACGTCCCAGCAGGAAGGCCGAGAAGCTCTCCTCCGGCTTCGGGTCGGCCGTAGCGGGTGGCTTGGGCAGGCCGCCGGCGCAAATCTCGCCATGAGCCAGGAACTGCAGGTCGATGGTCAGCTTGTTAGCCTTCACAGAGTCTTTCTGTGCATGGCAGACCGGTGCGAGGAACGAGGAATGAAGAACAAGGAGTGCAACGCTGAAGAGAGCGCGCTTCACTACAGACCCCTTTCTTTCTTTGCACCGAGTGTCTCTTGCCGCCCTTGCGATTACCGGTTCGTTGGTCCTCATTTTCCGTTCATGTTTTAATTATTCGAATTCGAAGATGTTGATAAAGCCTGTCAGACGGAAAACGGTCTGGATGTCCTCGTTGACACCCTTCAGGACTACACGGCTACCGGTGGCCTTGGCACCCTTCAGTATGCTCAGCAGAATGCGCAGGCCGCTGGAGGCGATATACTCCAGTTCGGTGCAGTCGATGACAACATCCTTGCCATTACTGTTGTAAAGCGGTTTCAGTACTTCTTCTGCTTCCATAGCGGCAGCGGTGTCCATTTCTCCTCCTAATGTGGCGACAAACTTGTCGGCCAGTTCTTCAATTTTTGCTTTCATGTCTTTATTATTATATTATGTATTATTTTTCTTCCGTAGAAAATTTTTTCCACAGGGTCAGGATATTCTTCCCTTTCTCGCGTTCGTAATTGATGCTGTCCATCAGGTCGCGCACCAGCAGGATGCCCAGTCCGCCTATCTGACGGTCCTCGGCCGACAGGGTCGTGTCCGAAAGCTCTTTGGTTGTCGGGTCGAAGGGCACGCCTTGGTCTATGATCTCTATCTTCAGGCTGCGTCCGTCGGACGAGGCGCGAACCGTTATCTCGCCCTTCTGCCCTGCGGGATAGGCATAACTCATGACATTCACCACAGCCTCCTCAACGGCCAGACGCAATTGCGAGGACAGCGGAGCCTTGATGTCCACCTCCTCGGTCACGGACTTCATGAACGCGCCGAGTTGCGATACCTGATGTATGTCGTTCTCTAGCTTCAGTGTCTCTGTCAGTGTGCAGTGGAAGGTGCGTGGTGTGTAGCGGATAGAGAGCATCGTCAGGTCGTCGCTCTGCGGGGCTCCGCCTACAAACTTATGCACCTGCTGGGTCATCTTCTCCAGTATCTGCTGGGGGTTCAGCTTCTCTTGTGCACAAACGGACAGCAACTCTTCCACGCGCTCCAGCCCGAACTGCTTCCGCTCTCTGTTCTTGGCCTCTGTCAGTCCGTCGGTATATAAGAATAAGGTACTGTCGGGCTGCAGCACCACCTCCTGCATGCCGTACTTCATATCGGCAAAGACGCCGACGGGGAGGTTAGGAGTGCAGTTGAGAGTTGACAGGTGAGAGTTGACAGGTGACAGTTGAGAGTTGACAGGTGACAGTTGAGAGTTAGGTGGGAGAATGATGGGGCAGTCGTGTCCTGCATCGCAGTATCGCAGACGGCCGGTAGGCAGGTCCAGCACACCGATGAAGAGGGTCACGAACATATTGGAGTCGTTGCCCTGGCACGAAGTCTCGTTGATGGTCTGCATCACGCGGGCGGGGTTGTTCTCGTGGGCCGAGGCCGAACGGAACAGCGAGTGTATGACACCCATCAGCATGGCCGATGCCGCTCCCTTGCCGCTGACGTCGCCTATGCAGAAGAACAGTTTCTCGTCGCGCACGAAGTAGTCGAACAGGTCGCCGCCCACCTCTCGGGCAGGCACCAGCGAACCGTAGATCTGCATATCCTCGTGTTGCAGGCGGCTATGCGGCAGCATGCTCTGCTGGATGTGGTTGGCCACCTGCAACTCGCCGTCTATGCGCTGTTTCTCGGCATTCACCATACGTAGGCGCTCCAGGTTGCGCGAGCTGCGGTAGACGATGAATCCGGCAAAGAACAGACCTATCATAGCCGGTAGCAACAACAGCATGCGTATACGCCACAGGTGTCCGAAGGCATCCTTGTCGTCCAGAACGCTTATCAGCACCCAGTCCGTATTGCCGCCCACGGGTGTATAGTAGACGTGCATCTTCTTGCCCTCCGCGTCGGTCATTGCCACGGTACCTTCGTGGTCGTCGTCGGCCTTCAGCTCCTCCAGCGCCATCCGGAAGGTGGCATTGTCCTCGCCTGCCAGCATCGTCATGTTTCCTGTCACCAGGAAGCGCTGCAGGCTCTTATACGACTTGTCCTCCTCCATCACTACTCCCAGCCAGTTCAGCGACACATCGGCATTCACAACACCCACAATCCTGCCGTTATTGTCCCGCACCGGCACACTATACGAGGTAATTATGGCCTTGGCCCCCTCGGCATCCAGATAGGGGTCGCACCAGTGGCCGTTGCCGCTGAAGATGGGGGCGGTAAAGAACTCCTTCTTCGTGTAGTCATGCTTGGCCGATCCCAGCTGCAACGATTCTATGTTTCCGCTGTCCCTGCGGCCTGCAAATGGCTCGAACCATCGGCCCTTCTCGGGGTAGTAGTAGGGGATAAAGGAGATGCTGCTGCCCATGATGTAGGGGTTGTTCTCTACAAGGTTGCGTGTGGTGACGAACATGGAGTCGGGGTTGTCCAGGTCGGCCTGCGCCACCCATGCCGCGTTGGACATGGCAACCTCCACCTTTATCAGTTTGTTCTGGATGCAGAGGTAGATGGAGTTCATCTCGCGCTGGATAACGCTGTTTACCGTCTCCTCGATGATATTTTGCGCAGAGTAGTACATAACGCCTGTCGTCAGTTCCAGCAGCAAGGCGGCTGCCACAATGACGGTCAGGCTGGTGTTGGTTTTCATGAAGCTTTGCAAACGTGTCCACCACCCCTGTTTTTCATGTTCTCTGTTAGGCATAAATCTCTGTTATACGGCTACAAATATACATATTTTTTTATACTCGCCAAATAATAAAGATAATTTTTTCGAAAAGTTTCTTGCGTAGAGAGGATTCTCACTGGCTCGTGGCCAGTGAAAATCCTTTTAGCATCGATAGGTAATCCAACTGCGTGGTGCCGCACTCTACGATGGCCATTGCCATGGCTATCATCATCCATTGAGCGGGCTGTTCTTGGGGTGAGCCCAGCACAGTGTCCGCCCCAATGCCGATGCGGTCCGTCACGCGGCGGATGTATGCCTCTGTATTATTCTCCTTGGGCGGTGCCCAGCGCGTGATAATGGCGCGAATGGTCTTTAGCTTGTACTTCCCGTAATATGTCTTACACAATATCACAAAGGCAGCTCGCCAGCCCCACTTCATCTCACTAAACTGAAAGAACTCCCTGTCTTCCTGCTGAGCCTTCAAGCCCTGCCATTTATCGCCGCTTCTGCGGATATTTAATGGATTATTATTTCTAATTCCACGTGGTAATTTTAATTCTTCACTCTTCATTCTTCATTCTTCATTTAATAAGGTTCCTCTTGGTTCCATAATTATAATAGTTTACTGTTTACCGTTTACTGTTTACCGTTGAATAATGTTCAATTTCCCCTCTTTTATCACTCCCCCAAAGGGGGAGGTGGAGGGGGCTTTTTTATTAATATTTATTGGTGTTGAATTTGGGAAGGCAATACTGTAGGCCTTGTCTAAGGCTTTCAGACTTACTCGGTAGAAGCTGATGCCTTGGCGGACCGCAACGATGGCCCGTAGAAACTCTCGGTGCCTACGCGGATAGAGCATAGGTGCTGGTAGTTCGTTCCAGCCTTCCTGCGGCTCATCGTCAACGATTGCCTGGTGGCAGACTTCCCAGATAAAATCGTCGTTAGCTTCGTGGCCGAACCACGTTTTCAACACATTGCGGATGCAGAACCGTTTGTGCTGTGCTCCGAGCAGCCGCCTTGTGCGCTCCAGCCGTAGCCAGAGCTGCACAAAGCATTCTTGGGTATTGTCTAATTCCAATTTAGTTTCAAGTTCCATATTCAATGCTCAATTTTCAATGTTCAATGTTCAATGAACTAAACTTCCGCTTATACTCTTCCGTCTTGCAGAACCTGCAGCTTACCTCGTCGAAGATGATGTGACCACGAGTCTGCCAACAGCGCAGTGTGCTCTCACCATCACCGCTTTTGCCCTGCTGCTGACGCATGAGGCGGTACTGCTCTCTGTTGAACTCGTCGGGCAGCAGCTCCAGCAGGTTCTGAGGGCCCGACTGACGCTGAATGTCCAGTTCCTCGCGCAACTCCTTTTCCAGCTGCTTGCCGAAGTAGAGCATCTTGCACCACAGGTTGTACTGCTCTGTCCAGCGGACGAAATCGGCAATCTCCTTGCTCCATTTGTAGCCGTGAGCCACGTACAGCACCATACCTTTTAGCCACGCAATGACATTGGCACGATAGCTGAGCACACGATAAGCCTCGCTCTCGTAAAGCTTCGCCGCATCGCTGTTCTCCTTCTTAATTTCCAATGCCAGGCGCCTTGCCTGCGGACATTCAATGAGTCCATTGGCAGCCTCCAGACGGTCGATGTACGGTTTCAGTTCCTGCGCAAAGCTGTTGTCATAGATGCCAAGGATAGGTGCCGTGTCGTCATCGTCGCTATTCAGGATAATGGTCGAGACGTCCAGTCGGCTCACCGTTCCGTCGTTCACCATCTTAAAGAAGAACTTGCGGGCATTGGGCGGTGTGGTCGAGGCGTTGAAGTTCCATCTAAGCGGAGCGATACCAGAGACGCTGTCGGCCCCCACGCGTTCCTGACCAGCTTCTGCATTGTCGAAGGCTTTGCGGATGAGCAGTCCCACCTCGTCTACGGTGCCCTTGGAAGTCACCTTCTTCAGTGCCTCTATCTCGTCTACGATGGTATAGAGGAATCGCTCCCCGTTGTTGTGAGCATCCACGATGCGCTGGTTAAAGACCGCATCCGTCAGGTTGTCTATCAACATCTGTATGCAGATGTCCGTTGGGCGCGGATCTTTCTTCTGCTTGGCGCCAGGATTCTTCTGCTTCCATTCGGCTTCGCGCTGACGGTTAGGCTTGTCGCGCTGCTTTATGTCCTCCATGATGTACTCGATAGGCTTCTTGATGGTACCCTTACCGATACTCTGGCGGCCGATCAGCACGTTCATAAACGTGGCCTCGTGCTCTACATTATCCCAATAGCGGAACTTCACGCCGTGCAGGTGAGCCCCCAAGGCAGGGAACACGGCACTGGCCACAGCGGGCTTGTAGAACCAAGGCACGTTCTTCGTGAGCAACTTAATCAATGGCGGCAGCTTCTTGGGCATAGGAGGTGGTGTGGTCAGCGTACCACCGCAAGCCTTCACCGCTGCCGTTTCCTTCAATGCCGCAAGCACCTGCTTCAAGCGGTAAGGCATGCCCTTGCGAGGCTCCTTCAGCGCATTCTCGATGGTCTTGCGCCACTCGGCCCCCTCTAAATCTCCCCCTTTGGGTGAGACTTGAGCATCTTTCTCTCCCCCATAGGGGAAGCCGGAGGAGGCTTTCCAATAATTAGGGATGATGGTGAGCATCTTTTCCAATGAATAATCGCAGATGCTGCGGATGGTTACGGCCAGTTCGAAGGTCAGCGCATTGCGGTCGCCCTCAGCGGGCTCCTTCCCGCCATTGAAAAGTTCCCAGTATTTCTGTATAATGTCCTTGTAGAGAAGACCATTATACTCTAGTTCAGAGTTGATAGTTGAGAGTTTAGAGTCAGTGGTGAGTTTAGAGTTTGAAGTATCTCCGCCAACGGCGGCACTATCCACTTTAAACTGACTCTCAACTCTACACTCTACACTTTCCACTTCCTTTATCTCGAAAATTGCGTTGTCGAGATAAAGGAGCTGTGCTGCCGTAGTCGTGAAGAAAACCCTTGTAATGTCCTTTGCTCCTGCATCAAACTCTACGCCTAATAGGTCGCTGGCCCAGCGAAGGTTCTCTTCCTGCGAGAGCTCTGGCCTTCGCCTGAACACCAAGTGATAACCAAGACCTCGGGCACTCTCCTCCAGCATATCCAGTCCCAGCTCGTCTTTCTTGCTGAGGATGCGGTCACGGACGGTCGGCATCTCCTCGGGTGGGATATGGTCGATATCCATTCCAACGGTGTTACTCATGCGGGTGGAACCCTTAAGGCTTCCATCCTCGTTGGGCAGACAGCTGTAGTTCATCTGCACCAGTTTGTGTTTCAGCGCCTCCTCGCCTTGGCGAATGCGCTTTACTCTGTCTCTCTGCTCTCCGCCGTTGCGGATAGCCAAATACTCTTCCTTGCTCAGGACGGGGTTCATCATCTTCTTCCCATCCTTATAATATATCATGTGACAGCTCATAAATGTAAGCCCCCTCCGTCTCCCCCTTTGGGGGAGTGAAAGAAGGGGCGGGATTATCATTTGTTTAAGGATTATAAATTATTGTTCGCATATCACTCCCCCAAAGGGCGACTGGGGTCTTTAGAGGAGCCACTAAATGTGGCTACGGCCCCACAAAGGGGAGCGAATCCCCATTCGCGACGGAGGGAAAGGGTGGAGGGGGCCCTAAAAATGAGGATAACCGAGTTTAGAGTTCAAATAATGTAGTCCAGCCATTGTCCAGGTCATGTAGACCTTTACCTTCTTCTCGCCTTTCAGCGAGTAGGAGACGTGGGTGCGCAGGCGAACCAGGTCGCGGTCGGCCAGATTGTCGCTGATGTTCCAATGACCGCCTTGGCGATACTGGATGCCCATATCGCAGAGCACAGCGTTGAAGTCGGCCACCGTCATGTTAAACGTCTTGGCCACCTGCGTAGCGGTGAGCGTGTCCTCGGCCTCCTCGTTCAGCATGCGGAGGGTGCGACCGACGATGGCGTCAGCGCGGTCGATGATTTCCTCGCTGGTGAGCTGTCGGCCCTGCGCATCCGTCGTGGGGATGTAACCGCCAGTCTTTCTGATCTGCGGCAGCACCACATTGGTCACCCAGCGCTTGAAAATCTTGGCCTGTGGAAGCTTGGAAGATAGGACGAGAGAGTAAAGGCCCGACTCGTTGACAAACAGCGTGTTTGCCTTGTAGTTTGAACCTGATACCTGAATCAAGTATGAGGTTTTGTCCTCTGAATCGACGTGCACTTGCAGTGCATTCGACGGATTTTTATATCCCAGCGCCGTAGCAACATCCTTGCCGACGAACATGATTTGGTTATTAACTAGGCAAGTACGAATCTCGCCGAAAATATCATTTGTAAAGATTTGAATATTTGTTTGCATAATTTCGAGTTGATTTTAAGTGAGAAGAAGGTTGGAATCTTTGCGCATTTACCCGGGGATATCCTCCTCACTTCAACTCTGATTATTAATAATGTTTATAAGTTTGTAAGTTTTTGAGTTTACAATGGTTATTGGTTATAGGTTATTGGTTATCGAATTGACTAAAGTCTAAGGTCTAGAGTCTAAAGTCTCTTTCGCCCGGGCCTTCCCGAGCGGTTCGTTTGTAGCAACATGTCAAAGAGCACCGTCGATCAACTTTCGACAATGCAAGGCTCGTGCAAACGAGAGGAGAGCCAAACTTGTTTGAGCTTTCCCGAGTGCAGCCGAGGCTCGCGGTTGAAATCTTATTTCGACGATGCAAAGATATGGCAGTCCCCCTGTGTATGAAAGGAAAAAAACGCCTGTTTCGGAGCAGTCAACTTCTAATCAACCAATCATCAACTTTCAATCAATTTGAGCACAAAAAAGGGAACCGACTTAGTGCCGATTCCCTTTGTTTGGGGTGTGATAGTGCGAGACTATCTTTGATTCATCTGTTTGTTCCAGTTCGGATAGCCCGTCTTGTAGAGCCCAGCCTCGGAAAGTAGCTTCCACAGGGCTTTCGAGGTATCCTTGCAAAGCCTGGAGTCGCTATACTTCCTCACCAATCGAACGATTTCCGTGTCATCCATCTCCTTAATCGAGATCAGGAACCGCCTCGCCGTGTCCTCATCCTTGAAGCAGAGAGAAAGCTTCGTCAGGAGAGTTTCATCACCTTCGGTTGTCTGCATCCCTTCATCCATCTGCAAAGTTCCGACCTTGTCTATATTGAGGTTTACCACCTCGTTGTCATGAATATCAACGTAGTTTCCCTGCACATATACCTTATTGCCTGCCATCGCCTTAATCTTTATTGTTTACTGTTGCGTTATCGTGGATGTCATTGTAGTTGCCAGCCACATTCACCACCTTCGGCTCCGCCTGCTCGTCATCCAGGCTGTCGACGGTCGCCGCCAAGTCCTCGGGCAGCAGCAGCGCATTGGCGTTGGCTATCTCCAAGATGGCACTCTTGGCAAAGGTACGCTTATCGGCCGTCTTGCGCTTGGACCGGTTGGCATACGTGCGCAGGGCCTTCAGCAGGTCCTCCTCGGACGACTTCTTGGCCATTCCCGCAGACAGTTTGCTCATCTCCGCGACCTTCATCTCCCATTCGGCACGCAGCCTCTTCTCCTCCTGCAGCTGCTGGGTGAGGCTTTCTATCTCGCACGTAAGTTTCTCCTTTTCCGATACCAGTTGGCGTGCCGTATCGATGGCAAGTTGGTAGTCCTGAATCTCTTTACCTCTCTCTCTGAGTTGCTCGAGTTCGTGCTCGAGCTCACGTTGGGCGCCGTCGGCCCAATCAAGAAAATCATGTGTTTTGATGTTCATAATGAACGTTTGTTTTAGTTAATAATAAGGATATGATCTCTGCGCACGCCTTCCGTAGGCCGCAAAATCGGGTGCAAAGATAATCACAAGTTGTACCATATCGTGGTACAGAATAGAAAAAAAGTGAAAAAAAATGTGCATCCAAACCTACCTCACGGAAAGGGGCATTTCTTAAGTTACTATAATTCATTTGGTTACATAAATGAAAACTTTATTTAACATTTAGTGATACGAAAAAATATTTGAAATGTTTGCATAGAGCAGGAAATTAACGTAATTTTGTGGTCGTTTTTCAAGCACAGCTGTTGATACAACAGTAACTATTATTAACAGACATCAGTCTATAAAATTTTATTATGAGAAAAAAAACGATCATGTTTTTCGCTTTGTTTGTGCTTTTATGTCCGAAGTCTTCAGCTCAGGTGAAACTTGGGGCAAAAGCCGGTTATCTTTATTCAAGTGCTTCAGGTGACATAGATATGCGCCACTATGATGGGTACACGGTAGGCCTGACAAGCTCCTTCCCTGTTGGTTCTTCGTCAAATATCATCGGAGAACTGCTATTTTCAAAACGCGGTTATAATATCGACAATTCCGTAGTGGTTGACGATGAGTGGAAAAATCTGAAAGTTTCTTTTAGCTATATCGATATACCCGTCATGTTCGAGTATAAGGTATTGCCGTTCGCATCAGTCTTAGGAGGAGGGTATTTCGGCATCCAAGCAGGCCGAAGCCTATATTATGCTGGCGATAAGCAGGATGATACTATGATGGGAAAGAAGCAGTTATTTGATTTCGGCTTGCTTGCAGGCGTCAGACTACATTACAAGGACTTGTTCTTGGAGGCTCAGTACCAACACGGATTTACTTCGCCTTACAAGGAAGTCGGCGTCTTCAAGCCACGATGTTTCAGCGTCAACCTCGGATACATGTTCTCACTATAAGTTCCTAGGGAAAATTAGGTAGAGACAACTCTCCTGTTTTCTTGAACTAGGACGTATTACAGCCCGCACAATGGGCTGTAAAGGGGGTGCTGTATATTCAAAAAACAAGCATATATATAGTTGATAAATAAAAAAAAGATGCTGACTCAATTCTGTCAGAGACAGCGTCCTTTATAAATAAAGACAGAATTTATTTACTAAAATAAAAAAAATGAAAACAAAAGTTTTATTTATCGCCTTGTTGGCAACCACACTATTTTCTTGTAATAACGACATCGATGATATGGCGGCAGAGAATAGAGAATTAACATCTGTAGAGAACGAAACAGTGTCAGGAACACTGACACCGGAGAACCCTTCCCAAACGGTTCGTATAGGAAACTCACAAGTTGAATTATTTTTGGAAGACTCCTCAGCTACACGAGCAATAGGAGATGGTGGCGCACCAAAAGACGGTTATGGACCATTCTATTCACAGGGTACTCCTATAAAGATAAAAAGCGACGTAAAGTTAAGAATCACTTCCACTAAGTATGGACTAGTGAAAGGTTACTATTTCTGTGATGTTTATAAAGTAAGTAACACCGTAAATCTTCCTGAAGAGGCGTGGGTGGCCAAAGTGGGATTCCCCAATCCTGCCGGGTTCAAAGATTATTCAGATCAGACAGAAGGAGTAAATTGGTGGGTGAGCACAACCGCTAATGATCAAATATCTATTGATTGGACTTTCTATACATTGGTAGTAAAGTATAATATGGCAGGGCAAACCCTTAATAAGGTAATTCCTGTAGATGGTGCCAAGGTAAAGGTACCATATTACTACAAGTAATTCCAATGTAGTACAGCATATCACTATATATATGAATGTTTAGGGTGTTTAGGAGGCTCGCTTCCTAAGCACCTTTTTTGTCCAATCATCCTTGTTTCGCCATCAATACGTATCTCTGAAACAACGCACAGAAAGACAACCTATTCAGTAAATTGACTGCCAACCAAACCAGTGGAAAAGACATCCGACGCGCTACAGTGCTACAGTGCTACAGTTAAAAATAAGACGATGAAAAGTCCAAATTAAACTTTTATATTTATATATAAATATAAAGGGAATTTTGAGGGTTGAGAAATCCGAAAAACAACTGTAGCACTGTAGCGCTGTAGCAGACATCGAAAAAAGTTTGAAAAAAGTTTGTCATTTATTCGAGAACCGCAATGGCAATGTCGTATCTTTGCAACGTCAAAACGAGGTAGGGAATGCACTCCCTAACTAGGCGAAAAAAATTGCCTAACTAGAGAGTTTTTCCTCCCCAACTTGACAGTAAAGAACCGGTTCAGAGAGAGTTAAAGAAAAAGTATTACAAATTAAAAAACATTTAAAGCTATGTTGAAAGTAAAAGCAAACGAACAGAAAATCAAGATTGGCAAGTACGAAGGCACCTACCGCTATGTGATGGCTCCCGAACTGTATGCAACACTCAACCAACAGAAGGTTATCAAGGAGGCTGCTCTCCGCAGCGGCATCAGCAAGGGTGTAATGCAGGCATGCTGGGATGCAGCTGGCGAAGTTATCAAGGCATGGGCCACCGAAGGTCACAGCGTGGCAATCCCCGGACTGGGTAGCATGCGATTCGGCCTGCGTGCCAAGAGTGTTGCCGACGTAAATGAGGTGAAGGCGGGTCTTATCCGCAGCCGCCGCATCATCTTCACTCCCACGACCGACCTGAAGGAGGGGCTGGCAGACACCAACATCCAAATCACCTGCTACGACCGCAACGGCAACGAGGTGAAACGCGTAACCAGCACCGACCCTGGCGTTGTCGAGGACAACGATAACCCCTCTCCTAACTCCCCCGAGGGGGAGGGCACCAACTCCCAAGGTGGTGGTAACAACACCGGCGGTGGCGGCAACGGCGGAGGCAACGACGACGGGGATGAGTAAAGAGCGGCCCTTCGGGGCCCTCTTTTGAGTGAAGAACTAAGAGTGAAGAGTGAAGAACGCCGAAGGGGTCGCGAGCTGAAAGCGAGAACGAAGTGGCAATTTGCTACCGCTATGCCTACTGATAAGGAACAGAATAATTCTCAATTTTCAATTCTCAATTTTCAATTCTCAATTTAAAACTCTTTAACCTTTAACCATTAAAAGAATATGAAAAGTAAAGAAACGTGGAGGGCTATCCTCCAACTGATAGCGAGCATCATAACTGCAGCTATCACAGCACTGGGAACCGCCTCTTGCATGAGAGGCATCTAAACAAGCAAAAAGCCTGCTATCCGGAAACGGGATGGCGGGCCTTGTCTTTCGTAAAAAAAAGAAGAAATTGCTTGTTCCTTCCGAAATAATTGTATAGCTTTGCGGCATTTATTAATAATAACTGAAGTTTCGGAAGTAAAAGAGGAAGTAAAAAATGGAAAATAATTCGCTACGCTCATGGAGGTTATTCGCCCTTTTGCCAGTTGTGCTGACTGTGCTGGTTTTAATGTCCGGATGCTCGGGCAAAGGTGCGCCGGGACAAGTTGCCGGGGCTGACAGTATCTATTCGTGGGAGAACATCCGCCAGTATTGCATGCAGGAGCCGGAGCGCTGCTTCGCCATGGTGGACAGCGCCCAGAAGGCGGGCTACGTGGATGCCAACTACGCCAACTGGATGCGGGCACAGATATACATGACCACTCCCGGAGGAGACATGGAAAAGGCCCGTGAATGCTGCATGGAGATCCTTAACAATACCAATCCAGCCCCGGACAGCCTTCAGTATGTTAAGACATACCATCTGCTGGTTGGCATTGGCATGAATATGGGTGCATACCAGGAGGCCATCGAATATGCCTCGAAGGGGGCCAAGATTGCACACGAGAATGGCTGGAACGGCGAGGAGGCCGAATTCTACTTCAAGGCCGGCGATGTCATGGAGCATGTGCAGAAGGGTAGTGGTACGGAGTATCTGGACCGCTCGCTGAACCTCTTCCGCGGTACTTCCAACCCTCAGGCACTGCCTCTGTTTGCTTCTCATCTGGGCAGCATAGCACGCTTTGCCGTTAATAGCGGTGACTACGCACGTGCACTGGCGCTCACCAACGAGCGGCTGGAGGTGACCGAGCGCATAGCCCGGGAGATCCCTACAGCCCCCGCAGGATATATCGACGACCAGAAAGCCTACATCTACTGCATTATGGCCTATTGCCAGTGGCAGCTGGGCGACAAAGCCGCTGCTCGCCGCAGCGCAGAGGCCTTCGAGCAGACGCAGGCCAGCCGCACGCCGGAGCACATGAACGATATGCTGACCTATTATTCCCTGGCGGGGGAGGGTGAGCGCATCCGGCAGATTTACGACAGGCTGGAGCCCTATTTCAGGGCGAAGGGTGACACCATCTCTGCCGAATACGCGGGTCTGGTGCAGACCTATGCCTATGGCTTGGACAAGCTGGGACGGGGCCATGAGGCCTTCGAGCAGATGGACCGCTATTGCGTGCTCTCCGACAGCCTGGTTCAGCGCGAGCGCCAGGCGGAAACGCTGAAGTATGCCCAGCAGATGAAGACGCAGGAGAAGGAGATGCAACTGAAGGACGAGAAGGCCAAGACCACTATCTACCGCATTATCTCCGTTTCTGCCATCCTCATCATCCTGCTCATCGTCTATCTGTTGTGGCGCTCGTATAAATACAATAAGGTGCTGGCCGATAAGAACCGCCGCCTGCTGGCCGAGATAGAGGATCGGGAACGACACGAGCAGCAGGCCATAGAGCAGTTGGAGGCTGTGCCCGAGGCTGAACTTACAGCCCAGCAGCAGCTCTACCGCCGCCTGTGCGAACTGATGAAAGACCCCAACCTCTTCACCGACCCCGACCTGGACCGTGGCCGTCTGGCACAGCTCCTCGGCACCAACGAGCACTATGTCACCGATGCCATCAGTGCCTGTGCCGACGGCAAGAGCGTCAGCGGTTTCCTGAACGAGTACCGTGTGCGCCATGCTGCCCATCTGCTGGCCACCACCACCGACTCCGTTGCCCTGATTGCCGAACTCTCGGGTTTCTCGCGCAGCTCGTTCTTCCGTATCTTCGGCGAAATTTACGGCATGTCGCCCTCGGATTACAGAAAAGTCGCAAAGAAATGAAAAATCCCCATTCCATCGATAAAAAAGGTGTCTGGAAGTCTTGTTCCGGACACCTTTTTCGCATTTTGAGACTACCAGAAAAACACATTTTCCCGAAATGGGACTACGTTTTCCCACCGTGGGACTATTGTTCCGGGAAGACAGCCTAATTTTGCTCTCGAAATCAAACAAACAATGCATATGGATATAACAATTGTTTTCGCCGTTGCCATAGCCGCCACCCTTATCGTAGTGGTGCTGGTGCTTGTGGCTGTTGTTATATATCAGCGTTGGCGTATCGGCGACCAGAACGTTTTCATCGAGCGCTTCATCCGACAGAACGAGGAGATGCGTCAGAAGATGCAGAAAGCGGGAGTTGTATAAAAAATAATAAGGTATAATCCTAAAGTAATTAACAACAACACAAAAATGAAAAAGACACTCTTCACACTGGCAGCTCTCCTTTGCTGCATGCTGACCGCACAGGCCCAGCTTCTTTACAGGATTAGCGGCAATGGTCTGACAGATGCGTCCTACATCCTGGGCACCTGCCACACAGCCGATATCTCCTTCGTGGATTCCATCCCCGGCCTTCGCCGTGCCATGGACGATGCGCAGCAGGTTTACGGCGAGACATCGAAGGATGCCCAGTCAGAGCCCACTGACGAGGATATGGATAAATACATGTTGCTGCCCCAGGGGGTGCAGATAGACTCGCTGCTTTCTGCCGACGAGATGAAGCGCCTCACCGCCTTCATGACAGACAGCTGCAAGATGGATTCTGCCAATGTGGGATTCTTCTTCGACGTGAAACCCTTCCCCCTCGCCCTCTATCTCGCCCTCAAGTGCGACGGCTTCAAGGAGACACTGAAATCCAACGACGGCGTGACGTTCGATGAATACTTCCAGAAGGAGGCCCTCCGGCAGGGTAAGGAGATCGGCGGATTGGAATCAAAGAACAGCCAGTTTAAACTGTTCTGCAATTCGTTCTCGCTGAAGCGCCAGAAAGAGTTGCTGATGTGCATGGTGGACAACCATAAACGTCCCGGAGCAGAAGGCAGCGGAGTGGAAACCTACTATAGCCAGAACCTGGATGCCATATGGAAGGAACTTAACGACAACACCGACGTGGACTGCGGCTATACCTCGGAGGAACAGATGAGGCTGCTGAGCACCCGTAACCTCGCCTGGATGAAGAACATTCCCTCGCTGATGAGCCGGAAGCCGACACTCTTCGTGGTAGGCGCCCTCCATCTGCCCGGTCCTAACGGCGTCCTTGACCTTCTCAGTAAGGCCGGCTATACCGTAGAGGCTGTGACAAAGTGAAAAATGAACAAATAGTTAAACTAATAATAAAAAAAGAGGTAATGAAAAAGATTCTTATGACGCTGGCAGCCGTCCTTTGCTGCGCAATGACAACAACTGTTTTCACCGCGTGTAACAATGATGACGAAAACGAGCCTAGGGAGTACACCTACGACATCTCGTTGAACTTTAACTACTACACTTGGACAGATGACGGCATGAATTATAATGAGTGGTATAAAGCTGTTATGGGTGCATACCTGACTGAAATAGGCGTGAAGACGGAAAGATTCACACTGCAGGGCACCCAGGCCGAGTGTGACCAGAAGGTGCTGGAGGCATGCCAGAAGGCAGAGGAGAAGGTAGCCGCCATCGGGGGCGGCACAGGCACTGTAACGGTGAAGAATGTCACGACCAGTAAGACAGTCTATACCTACTACCTCGTGACGGATCCGACACCAAAGGCCGATTACACCATTCTGTTCTACGGAACAGGCGGCGAAAGCCTCGACTACCCAATCGTACAAAACATGATTCAGTTCTTCCAGGGCAAGGCTGAGAGCTATGAACGCGTGAACATCGCGGCGCAGTATAAATTCTCGACCAAGGAGAATATGATAGATAATTTCATAAATGAACCATTTGCACAGAAATATGACAGCAAGACCGTCCGCTTCGTCGTTGAGGCCGACCAGACGGATCCCGAAAGAAAAGCATACGACACGTTTGGAAGCTCTTTCTACGGTGAGACGAACGCCGACTGCACCTGCCCCGACTCGCTGACTAACTTCATCAACTGGGCAACCAAGGCCTGCCCCGCCAAGAAATACCTGCTCATCCTCAGCGACCACGGCGGTGGCTACACACCTGACGGAGAGTTGCCCGAGACGGGCGATACCCGTGGCATCCTCTTTGATGACGGCTACGGATCTAAACACTTCACCGCCAAGAGCCTCATGCGCGCCATCGGCGCTGCCAATGCCAAGATGCAGACCATCTACCTGGATGCCTGCCTGATGAACTGCATAGAGTACCAGTTCGAGTTGAAGGACGTAGCCGACTACCTCGTGCTTTCCACCTTCATCGTGCCTGGCTATGGTGGTCACTACGACTTCCTGATTGACCAACTGGCCGCAAATCCCAACGACATTGAGGCTGCACTCAAAGAGTATAACCGACAGACTGTCGACTTCTGGGACGAGATGTATGAGGGAGCAAACGACTACCACGACATGAGTGTCATCCGCACTGCCAAACTCGATGCCTTCGGACAGAAGTGGCGCACCTTCACCGACAAAGTCATCGCAGCCTATCAGAGCGACGAGGCACTGAAACATAAAATCGATTCTGTCACCAAGTACTCCTTCCGCATCGTTAATGATGTTCCTTCGTACGACATCGTGCACTACTACAAAAATATGTACAAAGTGGCTCCTGAAGTGCTGGGCGAGGACTTCTACAACGAGTTGGATGCATCCTTCTGGGCTACCGTCGTGAGCAAGCAGACAAGTAACTTCCTGCAGGAGAAGGGAAACAGCGTGGATGCCAGCATCATGCTCGGCACCAAGGGACACTACCGCAGCTACTACTATAAAGGCGAACTTGACCACCTTGAGTTGGACTTCTTCCTCCAATACGAAGCAGACGGCTCGAAGTCGTCCTACTACGACAACGAATACCATACGCGCTCACCCTGGGGCGGCACACTGGAATCCACTTACTGCCAGCTGGCCTTCGACAACGCTACGGGCTGGAGCCGCTGGATGCTGCTGAACGAGCAGGAGCCCTTCCCCATAGGCCTTTCCGACTTCCATTACGTTCCCGGCTCCTTGGAATCCAAAAATCAGAAATAATAGCAGATATAAATAACAGTAATAATAAATATAAAAACAAAAAGTATGAAAAAGATTATGATGACGCTCGCAGCCGTCCTTTGCTGCGCAATGGCAACAACAGTGTTCACCGCATGCAACAACGATGAGGACATTAAGCCTGCCAGCATGTATGGCGATTGGGTATCATTCGTACTGAGAACAGACGGTTCGGCCGTATTCGAAACCGATAACTTCAACGGCAGTAATGTCACAGCGACCACTTATCAGCTTTACGGCAGTAACATGATTCTGAATGGTTTAATCATCGAGAGTAATGTCACAAACATTGTAAAGAGTGTTACTTACGGTACATTCAGTTATCAGGGCGATAAGCTCAGCATTACATGGCCTAATGGCACAGTTTCCGGACCTGTTAAGTTCAAGGACAACGGCGCAACTTGTGTTTGGAGTACCACTTATACAGATTTAGAGATGTATCGTCCCAACGCAGAAACAAATTCCTATAAGGCACAGATTGAGAGAATTTATCAGTCTAAGTACGCCAAATAGGATGCTTATAGAATGAATCAGAAGTAGGACAGCCGACGAAAAGGGTTTTAATGATGTTTCTGCTGTCCTTTGCTGCTGGGTTGCGCTCCTTGGCCAATAACTGACAGAGCAGGAGGCTATGGAGCGCGCCCTGCGGCAACCCACTCGCCGCGGGCTCTATATCCAAGGTAATAAGAAAATATTCATCCATTGTAACGATAACGAAACAGTGAAAAAGATTATGATGATGCTGGCAGCCGTCCTTTGCTGCTGGGTGACAATGACAATGTTCACCGCCTGTGACATTAACAACGTAGATAACCCTGTGAACCCAACAGTCGATCCGGAGGAAGAACTGGCTGATGCCACCATCCTGTGGTATGGCTGTGGTGGAGGAAACGTGGATGCGAGTATCTTGGACGATTTCCATAAATTCTACAAGGCTAAGCCCGAGAGTTTTGACCGTGTGAACGTGGTGGCTCAGTATAAGACATCGCTCAATCCGACGGTTTATAATCAAATAGACTATGAAACTGTTGTACAGTGGGCCGATGATACGTCTAAGCTTATGTCCGAGGAAGAGATGGAGAATGTGGATTTGGTGAAGTACTTCTTGTTGTGTCATCCAAAGGCTGGCGAGAGCTATCGCTTTGCGGTAGATCCCAAGAAGACCCTGCGCAAGCAGCTGTTGGAAACGGAGCCTTACGGAAAGACGAATGCCGACTGCACCAATCCCGACTCGCTGACCAACTTCATCAACTGGGCTGCTAAGAACTATCCTGCCAAGAGGTACATCCTCGTGATGGCCGACCATGGTGGCGGCTACTTGCCTCATGCTGATTTAGCAGAAGCAACCAGCAGTCCACAGAGCAGGGCACAGCGACGTGGACTGATTTACGACGATGGATATAACCGCAAATGCTTCTCAGCCAAGAGCTTTGCGCGTGGCGTGAGAAATGCCTCGGTGCATGTAGATGGTATCGTAGCCTACCTCTGTCTGATGAACAATCTGGAGTTTCTCTACGAAGTGAAGGATGTCACCGACTACATTGCCGGTTCGACCTATGTCATGTGGGGTGGTGGCTCGGCTTTATATGCCATTGCCGACAATTTTGCTGCCGGAAAGGACACGGAGACAGCACTCTCCAACTTCATCGATACCAATATGAACAATTGGGACGCGTTGTTCTATCAGAGCACCGATCCCACCAATCCCCTCTATTACGACTTTACGCTGACCAAGACCAGTCGACTGAACGACCTGGCTCCCGTGCTGAAGGAATTTACCGACCGATTGGTGAATACCTACCAGAATGGTACCGACGACCAGCGTGCACGCATAGACCTGTGTACGGCTAACGCCATGAAAGCGGATAACGGCTATCCCTTTTACGACATGGGACGATATATCGAGAGTCTCTTCTATGAATTGCCTGACGTGTACGACCAGACATTCGTCTCAAGCATGATTACAGCCTTCAACTCCTGTATAGTCAGACAGTGCCACAGCAAATATCTGACTGACCATCACTATGAAGTGGACTACAGCGTGATGCTCGGTTGTAAAGGAACCTATGTGGTCTACAATTATGAGGGCGATGGTGCAGAATCTAAGTTGATAGGTGCTTATGTCTATTATTCAGACGGTAAACTCGAATACTATCGTTACGTTGATGACGGTGGCGACAGCAGCGATGGCAACCTGGCTCGCTACGAGTTAGGTACGACCAGCACATGGCCCAGCACCTTTGCCAATACCTATGAGCTGACAACCTTCGACAAGTTGGTGGGATGGAGCCGTTGGATGTACCTGAATCCTGCGTCACCACCCGCATGGAGCCCTTCATCGTTCAATTTTGTTTTTCCTGAGGACAATGCGATAGATTTGCCATGATTGACAAAATTAACTAATTACTGTATAACAATAAGGAAGTCATGAGAAAGATTATGATGATGCTGGCAGCCGTCCTTTGCTGCTGGGTGACAACGGTAGCGAATGCCCAGAACACGCAGGAGCAGGCTTTGAAAGAGGCTGAAAAGAAAGCGAAACTGGCCGACAAGAACCCCAAGAACGGTAAGATGCAGCTGGAAGCTGCCTATGCCTTTGTCAATGACGAACTGGGTGACAAGAAAGAGCTGGACCGCGCTCTGACCTACGCCAATCGCGCTTATAAGATTTCGCAGGAGCACCCTGCGCCACAGGATACATTGAAGGGTCTTAGCTGCTATGCTATCGGCGTTATATATATGCAAAAGCAGAGCTACGAAAATTTCTTCGACTTTATGGAGATGGCTATGGACGGGTTTCAGGAGGAATTGGGGCGTTACGACCCTGTGACTATTGGCACGAAACTTACCTATGGCTCTTTTATGATGGGACCGCAGCCCCTCCGCGCATTCCCCAAAATTCAGGAAGCCTTCAATGACAACGAGAATGCCCCGAAGGACAAACGCATTGAGAAAATGGAAGAGGCCAACGTCCTGCAGGAGTGGGCTTTGGAGATGCTCATCGCCGAGCAGACCAGACGCTTCCGCTATGCCTTGCCGTTGATTTTTAAGGATGGCAAAAGGTACTTCGTCGTGCAAACTAAATTCTGGAATATGGAGCGTCCGCTCGTTGGTTGGCAAGTGCAGGACGAACTTGCAACCGATGAGGAATGGGAGAATGCGAAGGACGACTTCATCCTCTGTGACGACCAATTAAAGTTCTTTGCCGTCCCGGAGGAAGAAAAAGACAAATACAAGTTTGTATTCCACTTCAACCACAAGGTATGGAATCCACGCAAGTTGGAGGGCCAGGAAGGCGATTCGCGTATCTTCTTCCTCAACCCGGATTCCTACAACAAGATGCTGGAAGGTTTTCGCGCATTTAAAACAAACAACAAATAAACACAGAACCTTATAATAAAAAAGAGTGCAACTCAAATATAGGATTATGAAACTAAAGTCAATCTTTGCAGCGACGGTGCTGGCTCTGCTGCCACAGATGCTGATGGCACAGTGGCGCGTGGGCGTGAATGCCGGTGCTACTTACAACATGTACTCGATAGACAAGCAGTACATGACGGACTACAAGTACAATGGCGTGTGGAGCTTTACCACAGGCGTAACAGGACAGTACAACTTTAAGGACTGGTTTGGCCTAAGGGCCGGACTGAACGTGATGCAACGTAACTATCGCCACACACGTTCGCAGATGCCCGAAAAACTGGACATGAAGTACAAGAACACGTATCTGATGCTTCCCGTAACGGCCAACTTCAGCTTTGGTGGAAAAACGCTGAGGGGGTTCACCAACTTGGGTATCTACGCCGGCTACTGGATGACCAGCTACCGCAGCGGAAGGGATTTTAACTCGTTCGGCGGACAGGTGTACGAGATCTCGGAGAAGGTGCCTTTCTACGGCGAGAGAGACCGCCGCTGGGACTTCGGCTACACGGGCAGTGTGGGTATGGAATACCACTTTGCCGAGCACTGGGTGGCTCAGGCTGAGGTGCTCTGCTACTACAGCGCTATCGGCACCGTTAAGAACATGGAATATTACAAGGATTACAGGTACAACACAACTATCGGCATCCAAGCCGGAGTATCGTATAAATTCTGATAGGCTATGAAGAAGATAATGATGATAATGGCCGGACTTCTGCTGATGCTGACCGGCTGTCGCCAAGAGAGTGACAATGTAATGTCATACGCTTTCAACGACGCAATGGCCTTTCAGAAGGCCGACACCAGCTTTGTGGGCGAGTTTGAGGTATTCTGGAACGGCATGAACACCAACTATGCCCTGTGGGACTACGAACTGGAGAACGGACTGGACTGGGACAATGTGTACCAGAAGTATTACCCCAAGTTTGCGGAACTGGATGAGAAAGACACTGTAACGGACGAGGAGTTGGGGAATCTGCTGAACGAAATAGTGAAACCCCTGCATGACGGACACGTGGTCATCAAGCTCATGAACCACAGTACGGGAAACTACGTTACTGCAAGTCCCTCCCACTTGAGAGTAGGAGACGAACGGGAAGAAGAGTATACAGCAACAAAAAATTTCTTGCCGTCCCTGAAATATTATCAAGACAAGGGAAAGATACTGGAAATGAGAAGTGCATCGACAAATGTTATCGGTCAGCTTATTGGTATTTGGGTAGCATATATTAAGGAGCAGATTACGGGGTTGAAGCTGAAGACCGACAGAACGCAAGACGAGGAGGAACGCCTTAATGCCTTCCAGAGTGCCTATAATGACTTGTATCAGATTGTGAAAACTGACAATCTTGACGCATACAACCCGTTTGCAATCCGCTATGAATGGCTGCACATCCCCTACTTGGAACCTATCGACCTTAATCTGTATGAACATCCGGTAGACATCACCTACGCCCTGCTGGAGGGGAACATTGCCTATCTGTCGTTCAACCATTTCCGTCTATCAGCTTACCTGGATGCCGACATCTGTAAAGAATTCTTTGGCCAGCCTACCGGATTAACAAAGGTTGCCGTAGAAAGTGTGCAGAATACATGGAACAGTTGGTTTTCGGCCATTCAGGAACTGAAAAAGGCAGGGAACTTAGGCGGTGTAATCATAGACGTCCGCAGCAATGGCGGCGGTATGTTGAATGATTACCAGTATGTGCTGGGTGCACTTCTGCCATCAGGAGGGCATCATATGGCTGACGCACGTTTCAAGCGCGGCCTGGGCAGGTTTGACTACTCTCCCATCATGCCTCAGACAATGCCAACCATGGAAGCGGAGCACGAGACAGTAACGGAGCCCATTGTGGTGCTATGCAACTGCAACTCGGTAAGTATGGCCGAAATGACCTCTATGGGTGCCAAGGTGCTGGAGAACGGCACACTTATAGGCACACGTACATGGGGAGGATTCTCAGCATTGTCGTCAAACGAAAATTACAGCAATAACTATGCCGGTTATGTGGGCATACAAAATGTAACACCCGTATTTTGCTATATACCGCAGGAGGTGACATTCTCTATTCTGGACGGCAAGATTGTGGAAGGACACGGCGTAGAACCTGACATAGAAGTATCGATGGACTTTGATGCCTGGAATAAGGGTAACGGATCCGACAGCCAACTGGATCGCGCCCTGCAATTCATCCGGACAGGAAACTGAAACAAAGCCCCGCTGACCATTACAAAATCGGTCGGCGGGGCTTTTGCTAGAAAAAAAACTTCTTGTCTTCATAATCCAAGAGTCCTTAATGTTTTGTTTATATTGTTGATTTCTTTTCATTCCCATGTGTGTGTCAGCCTTCGATCACGAAGACTTTGCGCTGCGTAGATACAACTTTTTCTTAAACTCGTTACATTATCACATTTTTCTGCTGCCAATGATGCTTTTTTTTATGCGAAAAGGGGAGAAAAAATATTTTCGGGGAATATTTTGGAGGGAATGTATCTTTTTTCTTAAATTTGCGGGCAGAAATGAAGTATATTACATTACCCAAATCATTGGTGGGAGACACACACCTCTCGTTCTATCTGGCCATGGAAGAGTATGTGGCGCGTAATATAGACGAGCCGGACTGCTTCTTTATGTGGCAGGTGGAACCTACCGTTATTTTCGGCAGAAACCAAGTGTTGCAGAACGAAGTGAATGTGCCTTATTGCCGAGAGCATGGGATCGAGATTTTCAGACGCAAGAGCGGCGGCGGTTGCGTCTATGCTGACAAAGACAACATTATGCTTTCCTTTATCACCCAGGGCGACAATGTGCCTATGACCTTCAACCGCTTTATGACGATGGTAATCTTCGTGTTGCAGAAACTGGGCGTCGAG
>JAEEGJ010003674.1_pt1 | contig 56741 bp, 44 predicted proteins | sample 8958761 | NCBI WGS metagenome assembly JAEEGJ01 (sample SAMN16246546, study PRJNA631951) | gut metagenome | biome: gut microbiome; feature: rumen; material: RS-attached | host: Bos | place: Iran: Karaj | collected 2018-10
GCGGTAGGCATTCTCAAACACCTTCTTCACCAGCTGCTCCTCGCCCCAGTAGGCCGACTGCATGATGGTCTGCCGCTGGGCGACGGCCATCGGGATACCCGTCTCCTGACAGTACTGCGCCAGACGTTTCAGCGTGGCGTGACGGCGTTCCTCCTTATCGGCGATGCCCTCCGTGTCGTCGTAGGCCTTCGTGAGGTTGAACTCGAAGATGACCTGCTGACTGCGATAGAGGTCGCGGTCTGAAACCTCCGTCCTCTGATAGGCGGTCTGATGGGAGATGGCCACAGTGGGTTTCTCTGCCTTGGCGTAGATAGGTGTTGCCAACGGATTATAAACTAATTTCGGGTCTGAACTCATGTAGCAGATGCGCTGTGTCAGCGGCTCCAGCTTCTCGATGGTGACACCCAGCTGTCCGTTATAAATCAGCCTTGCCCGCTCGTAAAGATTCTCGTGGAAAAGAGCAATATGTTCAGCGGAAAGTGGTAATCTCTTCCCCTCCTGAGTCAGGAGGGGTTGCCCGTAGGGCGGGGTGGTCTGAACCGCCTCTAACAACTCTCCCCGGCAGATGATCTTCACCGACAGTCCATCAGCACCGACGAAGGCCATCAGCGTCTGGGGCATCTCGCCTGCACCACGACGGATAGCGACGGCCTCGTCGTAGCTGGTAAGGTTGTTCACCTCTAATAATACGAGACCTGTATAGCCTCGTGTGATGAGTTCGTGGTTGCGATTCTCCTGCTCCAAGGCGAAACAGATGCGTGGCAGGTCTTTGGGCCAGTTCTCGTAGCCCTCCAACGTACCATTGTTGCTGACTCGGGCATACCGCATCGCCGGCAGATCCCTGCGGAAGGTGCTGACTTCGGTGTCGTACTCGCCCTGACTGATAAGTTCTGCTACTTCCTGCAATTCCAACAGCCGCAGGGTTTCCTTGTTGCGATAGCTCTTGATGAGCGTGATTCTTGGTGTCATAATCGTATTTTTGAATTTGTCTGCAAAGGTACGAAAATTATCTGAATTGTGCAAGTAAAATTTGAAAGAAACATATTTCAAAATTGGTACGAAACGTCACTCTTATCTCTTTCTTACTGATTTACAGGTAGTTAAGTAGTGACGTTTAATGTTTTGAAACGTCACTATATCGTCACTTTTGGAGGGTATTCTATGTTTTTTGTCCATTCAAAATCGTGTTAATGATAGGAGTTCATGATAGTTTGCACAGTCTAAACTGACAGTTTACTTAGTCTAAACTATTAGTTTACTATGCACAAACTGAAAGTCCAAGCCGTGTGTGCTATTGTTAAACTACCTTATTCCCAATAATTTAAAGAAATATTAGCCTTACTTTTGTGTAATATTATTACTATAATATGGCAAAAGTGACGTTATAGTGATAGTATTTATAGTATAACGTCACTAATAAATATACTGATATACAATAGTTTATACATCAAAGTGACGTTTAGATTTAAAATTGAAAATAGAAATATTGGAACAAATATGGTAGTATCACAAAAATTGTGTACCTCTGGCTTCGCCGAAGGTACTCACGCTCGAGAAAACTCTATTATTATTTGGTTTTCTTCTCACTTATTCGTACCTTTGCATCAGAAATCAGTATCTGTCACACATGAAGACGAAGAAAGAGAATCAAAAACAAGTGACACCGTCGCAGGAGGAAGTCTTCCGCGAGAAGACCCATAACTACTTAGTGTGTTTCATCGAGAGCTGTCGGCTGAAGGAGCAGTGTCTGCGATGGCTCGTCGGACAGTATGCCGACACGATGCCTTTTGCGCAGAAGTCCATCAATCCCCGCAATCCACAGATCGGGGGCGAGCAGTGTGCGAAGTTCCGTCCAAACATCCGTGTCGTGAAGAAACAAGGCATGACCAACTTCTACTACGACATGCCAGGCCACATGGAGCACAGCATCCGTCAGGAACTTATCTACGCCTTCGGCCGTACCCAATATTTCGAGATGCGCAAAGGCCTCCGCCTCATCTCTCCAGATGACCAGGAAGTCATCGCCGCTGTCTGCCGCTCCCACGGTTGGGACGGCCCTATCGTCTACGACGGCGAGCAGGAAGACTGGCTGTGGTAAATAGAATCAAAATACGTTCTTTCCCCTATTATTATAAAAATAAGGTGGAATAGATTTGGTAGTTTCGAGAGAAACTACTATCTTTGCAGGCGAAAACTTATTGTTGTTCTTATAAATTATACTTATGAAAGAGACATTACATCAAGTTGATGCCCGTTTCTATGAGGCATGGAAGTACATTGAGGTGAAATCGGTAGTCTGGACTACCGAAAATACTATTTTTGACATATGACTATTTATACCATTGGACATTCAAACCATTCACAAGAGGAATTCTTGCGTCTGATTCAGACGTATGGTATTACCTGTGTGGTCGATGTGAGGAGTCTGCCTGCCAGCAAGCACTCTCCACAATATAATCAAGATGCACTTGAAGGGCTTCTAAAGTATCATCATATCTATTACCAATTCTTTGGAAAAGAGTTCGGCGCAAGACGCACAGACTCATATAATCAGCAAGGTCTGGTGGATTTCGAATTGGCAGTAAAGACGAATTTGTTCCTTCAAGGAGTTCAACGCATCCATACACTGTTGGACAGACATCGTTTGGCCCTGATGTGTTCAGAGGCCAACCCTTTGGAGTGCCATCGCTTCGCATTATTGGCCAGATATTTCCACGAGCAAGGTTTTGAGATACAACATATTATGAGAGATGCTTCGTTAGCAACTCATAAGCAATTGGAGAATGAAATGATTACCCAGTATCTTCATGCCAAAAAACCTTTGCTGGCAGATGTCGACGAGCTTTTTGGAACTTATACCGCCGAAGATCAATTGCATGATGCCTATCGTTTGAAAAACAAAGAGATTGGCTATCGACAACAGCAAGAAGAGGATTATTACATATAAACTATGGATAAGTATTTCATTTGCTTGGCAAACTCGTATAAACGTGGAGGGCGTTGTATTGCAGGAGTGGAAGTCTTAGTCAACCAAGATGACCATTGGGAGATTGTTCGGAATAAAGACGGATCGCCTCATTGGATTCGTCCCATTGACCAGCATACAGAGTATGGTGAGATCTTAGAAGGTGAGGCGCGTCATATCCCATTGCTTTCTGTTGTAAAACTTAGAGATGTCGTACCTTGTCCTCATAATTCGCATAGTGAAGATGTCAACTATATGCAGATGACAACTATCGGTATGATAAGCGGAAATCATGAAATTCTTGATCTTTTTACTGATAATATCCATTCTGAGATATTCTACACTACCGAGCTGGCCATTTCGCCAGAAACCTATGCTATGGGGAACTATTCACTAATGATGATTCACCCTGAAAACACTCAGTTTCAAGAAGATCCGACGAAGAATAGAGCACGTTATCGTATGTTGTTTTCATATCACGGCGCAAATTATGATTTCTCCATCACTGATCCGGTGTTCTATGAACGGGTTGCGCTTCAACCAGACTTAATCACTTCATTGTCAGACACCTATCTTACATTATCTATTGGCCTTGAATATGAAGGAAGACATCATAAGCTTATAGCTGGCCTCCTCATCCCTTCCAATAAGAATAATCATTATCCTTTTGAGATCATCCATCAAGGAAGATTGCAGGAGAAAAATGTATGCCCATTTACGAAGAAAGAAATCTCCAACTGCAAAAAGGCTTTCGTTGTTCCGAGTCAGGGTGGCCTTTCACTCTGCATCAAGAATAAGGATGGAGGCGAACACTTCATCCTCTTAGATGACGACATTTCCATTGAACCTTGGGAGAGGATTAATCTGAAAAAGGCCCTGATTGTAACTTATATCGATTCGATGGGAAAAGAAATAAAGCGTCTGAGGCTAACTGTTCCAACGAAATCAAGTCTTTTGATGAATATCTTGAACTTCTTTACAAATTAGCGGCGAGGAAGCGGCGGCAGAGTTCAAGGGGAAGACCACGACGATTGGCGTAGTCACGGAGTTGGTCTTCACCGATCTTGCCAATGGAGAAATAACGAGCCTCGGGATGGGCAAGCATCAGGCCGGAGACACTGGCGTGGGGTTTCATGGCGCCACTCTCCGTGAGACGGATACCGATTTGTTTCATGTCTATGAGATCGTCGAGGACAAAGTTCAGGCTGGTGTCTGGCAGTGAGGGATAACCTACGGCGGGACGGATGCCCTGGAACCTTTCGACGAGCATATCAGGGATGGAGAGGTTTTCATCCTTCGCATAACCCCAGTATTCCTTTCGAACTTGTTCGTGCATGCGTTCTGCTGCGGCCTCAGCAAGACGGTCGGCGAGGAGCTGAGCCATCATTTTCTGGTAGGGGTCTGCGTCGAAGTCCGTTTCGAGGCCGTGGGAGACGGAAGAGGCAAACACGCCGATCTTTGAGGAGTCAGGAGTCAAGGGGCAGGAGTCAGGAGTCAAGGGGCAGGAGTCAGGAGTCAGGAGACAGGAGTCTGTAGATATGTTTTGAGGCGGGAGAAAGTCGGAGAGACATAGATAGGGAGGATTGCCTTGTTGCTGACGCAAACAAGGTATCCTACTGACTCCTGACTCCTGACTCCTGACTCCTTTTTTACCCACCACGATATCATCCCCATCACTATATACATCGAAGAGCTCGAATAGCCCATAGGCGTGATATTTCCCTTCCAACTGTTGCAGAAGAGCCTCGGCTTCCTGACGCAGACGGTCTTTCTCCGACGACTCCTTCACCTGCCAAGCGAAGAAGAAATAGGGCCAGTTGATATAGGGTATCAACTCAGAGATATCGTAGGATAATATCATAATTGATAATGGACAATGGATAATTGATAATTATCGGAAGGCGACGGGATGGCCGATGTAGGAAGTGTCTACCCTACCCAGATGGTAAACAGTATGACCATTACAGAGGGTTCGTTCGATGCGCCAGAGATACATGTGACCCTCCATCGGACTCCAACCGCAACGACTCTGGATAATGTCGTGCGTCACCGTCCAACCAGTATTGGGACGGATGAGGACAATGTCTGCCTGATAGCCCTCACGGAGGAAACCACGCTGGCGTACCTCGAAGAGACGGGCTGGATTATGGCACATCAGTTCGACGAGACGTTCCAATGACAGTACACCCTGATCTACGAGTTCGAGCATCGTAACGAGTGAGAACTGGATCATCGGCATACCACTGGCCGCACGGGCACAGCCACCTTCCTTCTGAGACAGCAAGTGTGGGGCGTGGTCTGTGCCGATGACGGCGATGCGCCCGTCATTAAGGGCCTCACGGAGGGCATCACGATCGTGCTCCGTCTTGATGGCGGGATTACATTTGATGCGGGTACCCAAGGCGTTGTAGTCGCAGTCGCTGAAATAGAGGTGAGAGACGGTGGCTTCGGAGGTAATGTTTTGACTTTGAACTTTGAACTTTGAGCTTTGAGCTTTATGATTACTTAAAGCAAGCAAAGACAATTCCTTGGCGGTAGTCAGATGCGCTATGTGGAGGCGGGCATGGTGCTTGGTGGCGAGTTCGACGGCGAGACGGGTGCTTGAGTAGCAGGCTTCTTCGCTACGGATCTCAGGGTGATGGGTCACCTTAGGGTCGTCGCCATACTTCGCCTTTGCCTCAGCCATGTTGCGATTGATGATGTCCGTATCCTCGCAGTGGGCCATGATGATCATGGGCGCTGTGGCAAAGATACGATCCAAAGCCTCACGACGGTCTACGAGCATATTGCCTGTAGAAGAACCCATGAAAAGTTTGATGCCTGGGATGCGATGGGGATCGAGCAAAGGGAAAAGATTCGCATTATCGTTTGTGGCGCCAAAGAAAAAACTATAGTTCACGTGGCTCTTCTGTGCGGCAAGAGCGAACTTCTCTTCCAAAGCCTCCAGTGTCGTAGTCTGCGGTACGGTGTTGGGCATATCGAAATAGGTGGTGACACCTCCAGCAGCAGCCGCACGGCTCTCCGTATCGATATCCGCCTTCTCCGTCAGACCTGGCTCACGGAAATGCACGTGATCGTCGATGATACCTGGGAGCACAAAACAGCCCGAAGCGTCGATGACCTCGTCAAAAGCAGTCGGGGATTCCAAATCCCCGACAACAGTATTTCCCTCAATAATCTGAGTGATTTTCTCATCCTCAATGACCAGCGAGCCATTGAATGTCCTGCCTTCATTGACAAGCGTTCCTCCTTTTATCAGCGTCGTCATTTCTGCGGAAGGCTGAGTGACGGCAGCTGTAGGGAGTCAGGCATCGTATCCGGCTTCGTGACGGGCTGCTGGGCAGTTGGCACCTGCGTCACATCATCTGCAAGACCGTTCTGACGGGCCTGAATCTCGTTGGCCGCGCGATAGTACTCCTTCACGTAGGGGTCTTCCTTGAACTTCTTCGGGGCCTTACTCATGATATCCTCGATCTGCGGGGTGAGCACAGGATAAGGATAGCCACTGGTCATCATCATGAAGACACCAGGGCCCAGCACGTTGTCGAAGTTCTCGACGATGAAGTTCGTCACCAACGAGTCTTCCTGCTGTGCCAAACGGGCAGCCTCCACGGAGAGCTGACGGTTGATGACATCCTCGTCGATGCCTTCGAGCAGCATCTGACTCTGCTTGTGGGAGAGCTCGTTCAACTCGTTGCCAAGCTGGTCGTGACGGTTGATGAACTGATAAAGCTTGTCGTTCAGGGGCGAACCTGTGACGCTACGGCCAGTGTTGTCGATATGAATCTCAATCTCGCCGCTCTCCACCACAACGGGCATTGCAAGCGACTGTTCATCCATATACAACGTAGCCAGACGGACGGTGTCGAGGAGGCCCGTGAAGCGGAACTTGCCGTGCACCACGTCGCAGGAGTCCATGTTCTTCAGCTCCTGATCCTTCACCGTCTTCAGGTAGAGTTTGCTACCGTCGAGCGACGAAACAGACGAGGAGCCCTGTATCGAATATGACTCGGCGCAGGACGTCAGAACGGCAATGGTGACAAATAGATATATGATCTTGTTCATAAATTCATTCGTTTCGTGGCGCAAAAATACAAAGATATATGGAGGTAGAAAAATAAATTTGCGCATTTTAAAACAAATGCGCAAACTTTTATAGTTTTTTTGAAGAAGAATTTGCCTCTTTGGTAAGCTCACGGTCAATTCTGTGCGTAGCATAGAGTTGGAGGAGAGCCGCGACGAGCAGCGTCAGCACCCACTTATTATATATATAGGTAATATAGTCGATTTGGCCCAATCCGAACACATTCCCCATATTCGCGAACATCAATAAGGCGGATATCAGGAAGAGAAAATCGCTGAGGATCATCATACGGCGCAGACGACGGATGACGAAGTTCGTACCCTCATAACGCTGCAGGAGCTGCATCGACGTGAAGGCGATGGCTCCGACGGCGAAGACGTAGGGTGCCAGCTTCCACGCCAGCACACTAGCTCCGGCACCCACCACCATCAGCAGGGCACCCACGAGAAAGATGAGGGTCTGTATCTTATTCAGCTGTCTCATCGATTACAGTCTTTTCCGGTTCCTGGTTTTCTTCCCTCAACACGAAGATGTCCTCGTCGTCGGCCTTCATGAGATAACGTTCACGGGCAATCTTCTCTATCGCCTTCGGATTACGGTCGAGTTCACGGATCTGAGCCTTGTCACGCTCAAAGGCAGCATTAAAGCGGGCCTTCTCCTCCGTCAGTTCGTCAATGCGCTGACGGTTCTTCAGATGATTCCAAAGGCTGTTCTCGTCGAGGAATCCCACGATGAGCACCCCTACCACACAAACCACCGCATATTTCAGGGCCTGAGACCTCCAGACGATAAGCGTATATTTCTTGATACTGTTGATAACCTTCATATTACTCTGCTATTTGCCTGCAAAGGTAATAAAAAGAAGTGAAAAGTGAATAGTGAAAAGTGAAAAGTAATGTCCTTTAACTCCCTTTAACTCCTTTAACTCCTTTAACTCCTTTAAAAGTTGTATCTTTGCACCACAATTTATCTGTAACATATATGGAATACATCGTATCAGCCAGGAAATACCGTCCGATGACCTTCGACACCGTCGTAGGACAGGAAGCACTGACCACGACGCTGAAGAATGCGGTAAAGAGCGGCAAGCTCGCTCACGCCTACCTCTTCTGCGGTCCCCGTGGCGTCGGAAAAACCACCTGTGCCCGTATCTTCGCCAAGGCCATCAACTGCCAGCATCCCACTGCCGACGGTGAGGCATGCAATGAGTGTGAGTCGTGCCAATCGTTCAACGAGCAGCGATCGCTTAACATCTTCGAGCTCGACGCCGCCTCGAACAACTCTGTGGAGCATATCAAGACGCTGATGGAGCAGACGCGCATCCCGCCACAGCTGGGCAAGTATAAAGTGTTCATCATCGACGAGGTGCACATGCTCTCGACGGCCGCTTTCAACGCCTTCCTCAAGACGTTGGAGGAACCACCCGCACACGTCATCTTCATCCTCGCCACGACGGAGAAGCACAAGATCCTGCCCACCATCCTCAGCCGTTGTCAGATCTACGACTTCGAGCGGATGACCATCCGCAACACCGTCGACCATCTGAAGCACGTGGCCGAGCAGGAAGGCATCACCTACGAGGAGCAGGCTCTCGCCGTCATCGCCGAGAAGGCTGACGGTGGTATGCGCGACGCCCTCTCGATCTTCGACCAGGCAGCCTCGTTCTGTCAGGGCAACATCACCTACGAGAAAGTGATCGAAGACCTGAACGTGCTCGACTCCGAGAACTACTTCCAGATCGTCGACCTATCTATTATTAATAAGGTGAGCGACATCATGGTGCTGTTGAACAACATCATCAACAAGGGTTTCGACGGCGGACTGCTCATTCAGGGCCTGGCCAAGCACGTTCGTAACGTGATGATGGCAAAGGATCCACAGACTCTGCCCCTGCTCGAAGTGAGCGACCAACAGCGCCAGCGCTATGCCGAACAGGCGAAGAAGTGCGATACCCGCTTCCTCTATCAGGCCCTGAAACTGATGAACCAGTGCGACATCAACTACCGCCAGTCGTCGAACAAGCGTCTGCTGGTGGAACTCACGCTGATAGAGGTGGCCCAGATCACCCAGCCTGATGACGGCGCCAGCGCGGGGCGTCGCCCTAGAAGACTAAAATCCCTGTTTAAGCAACTGATACAGCAGTCTCAGCCCAAGAAAGTGGCCCCGCAGGTAGCCCAGGCTAAGACCGCTGCATCACCCGTGGCCACCAAGGTCCCTGCCCCCGTAACCTCCGGAATATCCGGAAACTCCGGAAATCCCGTAACATCCGGCTCCGCCCCCAAGATGAAGCTCAACAACATCAGCTTCTCCTGGGGCACGCTGCTCCAGAAGAATAAGGATCCCAAAGGAAAGATGAACATCCTTCCTGGCACAGACAATGCCGCCAGGGAACAACAGACCAATGTGGAGTTCACCCAGGAAGACCTCGAACTGCAATGGATGTCGATGTGTAACCGTATGCCACAGGAATACAGTGGTATCGCCACCCGTATGAAGAACATGAACCCCGTCATCACGGAGTTCCCCAAGTTGCAGGTGACCGTCGACAACACCCTCATCCAGCAACAGATGGAGGAATTCAAGGGCCGTATCGTGAAGACACTCATCAACAGTCTGCACAACGCAGGCATCACCCTCGAGATCACCGTCGCCGAACAGACTGAGCGCAAGAAAATTCTTACCCGTCGTGAACAGTTCGAGGCCCTGAGAAAAGAAAATCCCGCCGTAGAAAAACTACGGCAGGACTTCGATCTCGAATTGGCCTAAAGTCTTTTTTACCTTTTTACTTTTTTACCTTTTTACCTTTTTCTCACTCTCCCACAAACTGCTTGATCGTCTGCAGGCAGAGATCGCTGCTCACGGGCTTGGAGAGGAAGTCGTTACATCCTGCCTCCAGTGCCAACTGACGGTCGCTGTCGAAAGCGTTGGCTGTCAGGGCGACGATGGGCAGATCAGGGAATTTCTCCTTAATGGCCTTTGTGGCCTCCAATCCGTCCATGATAGGCATCTTGATGTCCATCAGCACGATATCATACCCACCCTTTTCGGCCATCTCGACAGCCTCCTGGCCATTCTTGGCACGTTCAAACTGATAGTACTTCTTCAGGATGTACGACATCAGGATGTAGTTACTGTCATTGTCTTCTGCAATCAAAATCTTTTTCATATTAAATATTTTTGAAGTTAAAGGGAATTTAAAAGGAAGTTAAAGGGGAGTTAAAAGGACAATAGTCCTGCGGAACAATTGTAATGTCCCTTTAACTTCCAAGCGAAGCGATAACTTCCTGTTAACTTCCTTTCCATTCCTTAAATTTATTACTTTTTCCCAAGTCTGTCTCTCCACATCTTGCTCATATCCTCGAGCGTCTTACCCTTGGTCTCAGGCACGAGGCGCCAGACGAACAGGGCAGCCACCACGCAGATGATGCCATAGAGGCCGTAGGTGAACCAGTGTCCGAAGTCGTCACCCTCCGTCAGGTGCATATTGAACATAGGCACGAACGACGAACTGACGATGAAGTTGGAGATCCACTGGAAAGCCACGGCGATGGCGACAGCAGCACCACGGATGGTGTTGGGGAAGACCTCGGCGATGAGCACCCAGGTGATCGGTCCCCAAGAGAACATGAACGAAGCCGAGTAGATGAGCAGCGAGGCAGCCGTCACCAGTGCAAGACTCTCGTTACCGAAGGTCACTGCCACACCGAAGGCTCCGAGGGCCATACCCAGCGAACCACTGATGAGCAACGGCTTGCGACCCCACTTCTCGACCGTGAACACAGCCACGAGCGTGAACGAGATATTGATGATACCCATGAAGACCGTCAGCATCATCGGGTCGTCCATACCCATATCGCCGAAGATACGCGGAGCATAGTAGAGCACGGCGTTGATACCCACGGCCTGCTGGAACACTGAGAGCATGATACCGATGAAGATACACATCGCACCGTAGGTCATCAGCTTCTCGGTCTTCACCACCATCGTGTCCTTGATGTCCTGCAGGATCTGCTGGGCCTTCAGACTGCCGTTGATCTTGGCGAGGATGCCCTCAGCCTTCTTGTCCTGACCGATGCTCACGAGGTAACGCGGTGTCTCAGGCACGAAGCAGATGAGCAGGGCGAAGAGTCCTGCGGGCACAGCCTCCGAACCGAACATATAGCGCCAGCCTGTGGTCACCGTCCACTGTGCAGCGGGGTTGATGGCTGCCAGGCCCTTACCCATCTCCTCCACGAGCGGCTGGATGTGGTCGCCCAGGATGAAGAAATTCACGAAGTACACCACCAGCTGACCGAAGATAATGGCGAACTGGTTCCACGACACGAGCATACCGCGGATGTTCGAAGGCGCCACCTCACCGATATACATCGGGCAGATGGCCGAAGCCAGACCCACACCGATACCACCGATCACACGATAGATGTTGAACATGATGAGCAGCGAGTAGGTCGGTGTGCCATGCTCGAAGAACATGAACTCCGGCTCCATCGAGCCGAGTGCTGAGATAAAGAACAGCAAGCCGGCAATGATCAGCGACTTCTTACGGCCGAGATTCGTGGCGAGCAGTCCGGAGATGGCCGAACCGATGATACAGCCGATGAGTGCCGAAGCCGACGTGAAGCCGTGCCATCCGTCGGTATAGGCGAAGTCCTTCGCTTCCATGAAGAATGCTTGCAGACCTTTCTCTGCACCGGAGATAACCGCTGTGTCGTAACCGAACAGCAGACCGCCCAACACGGCGACCATCACAATTGAAATGAGATAGGCTTTGCTACCTTGTTCTGATTGATTAACCATAATTTTATTTTTAATTTTCGATTTTATTTCTTCCGGCTTTAGGAAACTGCTGCAAAAATAGGCAATTTCCTTGAAACCACCAAACATTTTCGGCTGAATACGTTAAAAAAATAAAGAATGTTATGAAATGTCGCATATTTTTTGTACTTTTGTGCCCAATATGACGCATCACAAACTACTATTAAATAAATAATGAGAAAACTGACATCACTCTTCCTGTTCGCAGTCAGCCTCACGGCGACAGCACAGACGCACGTCATGGACGTGAACACCAACAAACTTGGGGCACCCGTACAGCCCACGATGTACGGTATCTTCTTCGAGGATATCAACTACGCTGCCGACGGCGGACTCTATGCCGAGATGGTGAAGAACCGCTCGTTCGAGTTCCCCCAGCGCCTCATGGGCTGGCGCGCCTTCGGCAACTTCGACGTGGAGGACGAGGGCGGTCCCTTCGAGCGCAATCCCCACTACGTCCGGCTGAAGTACTCCGGCCACAGCGACAAGTTCACCGGCTTGGAGAACGAAGGCTTCTTCGGCATCGCCGTCATGAAGAATGCCACCTACCGCTTCTCTCTCTGGGCACGCTGTCCTGAGGGTGGCAAGAGCACCCTCGAAGTGAGCTTCGTCGACAACGCCACGATGGGTGAAGACCAGCGTTTCGCCACCGTCAATGTCGAGATCAGCGGCAAGGAGTGGAAGAAGTACACCGCCCTCCTGAAGTCGCCCCGCACCGACCCGAAGGCAGCCCTCCGCATCTTCCTCATGGGCGGGAAGGCCACGACCGACGTGGAGCACATCTCCCTCTTCCCCACCGACACATGGAAAGGCCGTGAGAATGGCATGCGTCGCGACCTGGCTCAGGCGCTCTGCGACATGCACCCCGGCGTGTTCCGCTTCCCCGGAGGCTGTATCGTCGAGGGTACCGACCTCGAGACCCGCTACCAGTGGAAGAACAGCGTGGGACCCGTCGAGAACCGTCCCCTGAACGAGAACCGCTGGCACTACACCTTCGGCCATCGCTTCTATCCCGACTATTTCCAGAGCTACGGCCTCGGCTTCTTCGAGTTCTTCCAGCTCTGCGAGGACTTCGGCTCCGAGCCCCTGCCCGTCATCTCCTGCGGACTGGCCTGCCAGTTCCAGAACCCTGATCCCACGAAGAAAGGTGTCCACGTAGCTGTCGACGACCTCGACGACTATATCCAGGATGCCCTCGACCTCGTGGAGTTCGCCAACGGCCCCGTCGACAGCAAGTGGGGTAAGGTGCGTGCCGACATGGGCCATCCCGAGCCCTTCAACCTGAAGTTCCTCGGCGTGGGTAACGAGCAGTGGGACTACGACGAAGCCCACGGCAACTACGGCCCCGTGTTCACCGAGCGCCTGAAGAAGTTCTCCGACGCCATCCGCGCCAAATATCCGCAGCTGAAGCTCATCGGCACCACTGGCCCCAACTCCGAGGGCTGGGACTTCGACCTGCTGCAACCCCGCATGAAGCAGCTCAAGGTGGATCTCTACGACGAGCACTACTACCGCAACGAGAAGTGGTTCCTCTCTCACGGTCTGCGCTACGACTCCTACGACCGCAAGGGTCCCCGTGTGTTTGCCGGCGAATATGCCTGCCACGGAGCCAACGGCAAGAAGTGGAACCACTTCGAGACCTCGCTCTACGAGGCAGCCCACATGACGGGCATCGAGCGCAATGCCGACATCGTCCACATGGCCACCTACGCTCCCCTCTTCGCCCATGTCGAGGGCTGGCAGTGGCGTCCTGATGCCATCTGGTACGACAACCTCCGCTCCTTCAAGTCCGTCAGCTACTACGTCCAGCAGCTCTTCGCCATGAACAAGGGCACCAACGTGCTCTCGCTCACCATGCAGAAGCAGCCCGTCGCCGGACAGCCCGGACAGGACGGTCTCTTCGCTTCCAGCGTCTATGACAGCCAGACGGGCGAGGTCATCGTCAAGGTCGTCAACACCTCCGACGTCACCCAGCCCATCACGCTCAATCTCCTGGGTGTGAAGACAGCCACCGAGGCACAGACCATCACCCTCCACAGCGACAATATGGACGGTGAAAACACCCTCGACCGTCCCGACTTGATCATCCCAGTCTCCGGCACCATCGCCGTCACTCCGGGCAAGAAGGCCTCTACCCTCACCGACGAGCTCGGTCCGAAGACCTTCCGCATCTACAAAGTCAAGAGATAAAGAAAAGCGGAGCCAGTCGGCTCCGCTTTTCTTGTTGTTTCAGTCATCTTTTTGGTGTCGCTTTTTCTGCGCTTAGAGTTTCTGTTTCTCCCCCTAAGTTAGGGGGAGCTAGAGGGGGTCTGAACAAGCGGATAAGAAGGCAGACAATGAGGCTGTTCAGACCACCCCTAACCCCTCCTAACTCAGGAGGGGAAGAGATTACCCTTAGTTCTGCTCAACGCCACCGTTGTTGTCACCACCACCGTTGTCACCACCACCGTTGTCACCACCGCCCTAGGTACCACCGTTCTGAGAGCCACCGCCAGTGTTACCACCGCCGTTCTTGGATAGAAAGTCCCCAGGCCGTCAAGCTCCGATTTAGCATAGCCTAAAGTCCGACTTTCCATAGCCCAGACTCTGACTTTCATCAGCCCAGACTCCCCGACCCCGTGCCATGCGTGCCGCGTGCCACGCGTGCCATTTGCTGTTTTCACTTTTCCGCCTCAGGTGCAAAAGAAACTGCCTGCAATTATTTATTATATATATTATATTATAATATAATATATATAATAATATAGATATAACAATATATATAAATATAACAATAACTCTACCTACCCCCTAACTACCACCTCGAAGATACCAAATGGCACGCATGGCACGCGGCACGCATGGCACACCCTTTACACAATGTTCTTCGACTAGCGAAGCGGCAGAGCCGATCGCCTTCACAAAATCAGCGGGGCCGATTGACTCCGCTGATTCTTTTATAGGAAACTACACTCAATACACTACATAAATTCGTGTAATTCGTTGTTTCTGAAAAGCTTATTCGTAGTACTCGATGGTGCGGGTCTGCTCCATGGTCTGGCCCATCATCTCGCCCGTGCGGCTGATCCAGTTGCCCTTATCGTCGAACTTGTAGTTCGTGTAGGGTGACTCCATCGTGTTGCCGCCCATGTCCATGATGTCAGCCTTTGCTGTGCCGTCGTCGTTGTATGTACGCTTCACCTCCATGTCGTTGCCCATGACATTCATCTTCTGGCTCACCACGCGACCGTTCTCCCACTTGTACTTGATCTCGATCTCGTTGCCCATCATCGTCATCTTGGCAGACTGCAGGTAACCGTCGGCATCGTACTTGGCATCGCTCATTCCCTGCTGTGACATCTTGCCGTCCTCAGTGAAGTTGATCACGATGTCCTGACCCATTCTGTTGCTCTTGATACACTTCACGGCACCCTTGGCCTCATTGAGCTCGACGTCGTGGAACTTTGTCTGTGCCTGCATGGCGAACGAAACTGCCAGCATGGCTACCATCATCATTAGTTTTTTCATTGTCTGTTGTAAATTTTAAAGTGATTAATTAAGTTGATAACTATCCCTTAGACGTGCTGTCTGCAGAAAGGTTTAATCAGCTTCTGAAAAAATTATCTGCCGAAGGGGAAGGCAGGCTGGGGAGCCTTCTCGGGCTCGCCGAGGAAGGAGGCCTCAGCGTCCTTGTCGTCGAGCTTGAACACCATGAACTTGGGACTCTGTTCCGTGCAGGGAGTCCATGCCCCACCCTGCGGACCATTGGGGTCGCCGTACTTGACGAAGTTGCTCCACGCCGTCAGCATCTTCTCAGAGAGATCCCAGTCGCCCTTCGTCCAGGGACGCCAGCAGTGCTTCAAAGACTTAAAGACAAACCAGAGGTCGCTGGAGTGGAAGGCACCCTTGAGACGCTGTGTGACCTCGGGATGCGAGCCGTCGTCGGGCAACGGACGGGCGAACTGGTAGGCCCATGCCTTACCGCCCTTCTGCTGGCGAACCTTGCAGAACTCGGCGATATTGGGTGCCATGTTGCCCATATCGTTCAGCGTGAAGCCAATCATATAAGGTACGTCTGCGAGCGTGCCCTCGCGGGTGGCATCGTCGAAACTCTTCACACAGACATAACCGTCGATCATCGGCATGAAGGGCAGGCCACGGCGCATGAATGCCATCGGACTGTTGTCCTGCGGTCCGTCGCTGTTGATCTGATAGTAGAGCGTGTTCAGGGCGAAGACGGTCTCGGTGCTGGCCTGGCGCATCTTCTGCAGGTCGGTGAGTCCGGCCCAGTCGAACACCTTCTTGGCCTTGGCCTCAGCCTCGGCAAAGGTGCCACCGCTGTAACGGCCACCAATCGGATTGCCATTGGCATCGGGGATGGTGAGACCCTGGGCACTCATGATGACCGCTTTGTTGAACAAGCCACGGGCCAGCGGACTCTCGCAGAGCGTACGCACGCTACCGCCACCGGCACTCTGTCCGAAGATGGTCACATTGTCAGGATCGCCACCAAACTGGGCGATGTTCTTCTTGATCCACTTCAGTGCCTCAATCTGGTCGAGGATGCCGTAGTTGCCTGATACCTTGTTCGGGCTCTCAGCCGAGAGCAAGGGATGGACGAGGAATCCGAACACGCCGAGACGGTAGTTGATGGACACGAGCACCACGTCCTTGGCGCCCCACTCCTGACCGTCGAACTCCGGCTCCGAGCCGAAGCCCTCGCGGAAGCCGCCACCGTGGATCCACAAAGCCACGGGCAGTTTCTTGTTCACCTGTCCGGGGGCCTTCGTCCAGACGTTCAGATACAGACAGTCCTCGCTGAAGGCTGCCTCCTTGCCATAGCCCCACTCGGAATAATAGCCACCGGTGTACTGGATGGCCTGATAGCTCGGGCGCCCGAAGGTGTCGCAGATCTTCACGCCCTTCCAGGGCACGACGGGCTGAGGGGCCTTCCAGCGGTTCTCACGGATGGGAGGCGCAGCATAGGGGATGCCACGATACACGAACACATCGGGATGATCGTCGGCCACGACGCCTTGCACCTGACCGCCCTCAATCGTCAACACAGGGTTCTCTGCTGCCCGGGCAGACACTGCCACCAAGAGCAAAATCGGTAAAAATAGTTTCTTCATAAGTTGTTATTTTAATGGGTTGATAATAATTTAAAATAAGTAAGATGAGTGCAAAGTTACGAAAAAGTGAAAAGGAGAAAAAGTGAAAAAGTGAAAAAGTAATGTCCTTTAACTCCCTTTAACTCCTTTTACTCCTTTAACTCCCTTAAAAGTTGTACCTTTGCACCAAAATACAATCAACGATATGACAAAGACAGAGCTTTGTGAAGAGGAAGACGGTCGCCTCGTGATGCACATTGAGGGACGGCTTGACACGCCCGACGCCGACAAGGTGAAGAAAGACATGCAGGAATTGTATGAATGTCACGACCGTGACATCGTGCTCGACCTGACAGACCTCAAATACGTCTGCAGCAGTGGTCTGCGCCTGTTCCTCAACCTATTGCAGGAAGGTCGCAAGAACAGTTGCAACGTCACCGTCACCGGTCTCAGTCCCTACCTCCACAAGGTGTTCGACGAGACGGGGTTCACCCGGCTCTTTAAATTGGACTGATAAGACGGACTTTGGACAAATTTTGAGCCTTTTGCCCGATTTGTCCATAATTTAGCTCTTTGTCGCAACAACTTGCGTATTTTTTCTTTGTTTTTTGTTGTCAGTTCCGCAGAAAATGTGTATTTTTGCAAGCAGAACAATTAAAAACGAAGAATTATGTCTTTAATCAAGAAAATGCAAATTGGCGACAACCACGCCGGCAGGTACACGAAAGAGTATCTGCTCACGGACTTCAAATGCCGTACCCACAGACTACACGATGAGTATCGACCCCGCGCAGACAAATACTGCGATTACATAGAGGCAACGGTGATAGCTCCTGGTCGTGAGGACATGCAGATGTATGAGTGGTTCATTAACAGGTCGACGCTGAGCGGCCGGCTGCTCATCCAGCTGCCGCCAAAGCCGAACCAGAGCGTGCCCGATGAACAGGAGATCTATTTCGAAGAGGCCCAGTGCTTCTCCTTCGAAGAGGAGTACCACATCCATCGCAACCAGCGCCGCATGCTCCGCCTGCAGTTCGTGGCAGAGACGGTCACTATCAATGGTATCACCTATAAAAGACAGTAAGTTATGGTCAAAGTCAATCAACATCCGAAATATCTGAAGGCTGTCCTCTATAATAATAATGTGGCAGAGGTAGCCGGAGGCGTGGTACAGTCACAGTGCTTCACCGTGCAGGATTATCACTACCACTGCTATCGTGAGCGCGACGACCAGGGTAACCCCTTCGGCGGTATCCTCTCGGAGTATCTCGACTTCTCCGTGGTTGTCTCAGACCTGGAGACCATCAAGTTCTTCTACCAGTGCATGGACCTGAGTGAGAACACGCCCGTGTCGTTCCTCTTCAACGCCTCCTTCGGCCCCACCGGCCGTCTCACCGACTTCGAGGACGGTCTGATCACCTACGGCTACGTGGTAAACGTGGACGAGGGTTGTGAGAACGACGACGTGTCGGGAGAGGAGCAGGTGCTCCTCCACGTGAGGATGCTACTCAGCAATATGCTGTTCCTGGGCAGCAATGCCGTTCATTATCTTGAAATTACAAAAGACTGAATATGGAGAATATTAAAAATTACGACTATCGGCTCTTCTTTGGAAAGAACATCAAGAACCCGATGACGGAGGTGACGGAGATTCCGCCGCTACATGCGAAGCAGAACTTCTATATTGAGATCGACAAGGTAAAGTATTCGATTGTCCTCTCCGGTCTGAAGTTCACCCGTAAGGTGTATGAGCCGGGTATCATCGAAGCCGAGGTGTCTATCAAGTCGGCCGAAACGACGGGGGAAAACGTCGGGAAGATACCGACATTCAACCAGGTGGAGGCACTGCTGATGGACAGGCAGATCGAACTGACCATCGTCGATATCGACAAGTTCAAGGCTAAACCAACAGGCCAGAATGGGGAGGAACAGGCGCAGAAAACGATCGACGATAAGTCAGAGACGTCCATCGCCAAGAATTATTATGTCTATATGATCAACCCCCAGATCGCCACGAACAGCGGTGCGAAGGAGATGTTCGTCAAACTGACTATCCACAGCTTCGACAAGCTGATGGACATCGACAAATACTGCAAGGCATACACCGCGAAGAAGCTGGCCAAGGACATCATCACCAAGGAGCTCGACACCTTCGGGCTGCCTGCCTCACTGGTGTCGACAGAGATTGCGAACCTGCAGAACCTGAAATACAAGAACAGCTCCAGCGAGGACGTAGAGATTATCCAGCCCTATCTCGTGCAGTACAACGAGACGTTCCTCGACTTCCTGGTGCGTACGGCCAACCGCTGCGGCGAGTTCCTCTTCTTCGAGGACGGCAAGCTGACGCTCGGCCTGCCCACGAAGACGGCGGCGGAGCTCTCGGGGTTCGACAGCGTGACCATGCAGGGCTATACCGACGGTATCGTGGATGTGGAGGACTACAGCCGCGACAGCGTGAAGGAGAACAGCACCATTGCGGGAGAGCTGAACTTCGACGCCATCGAAAAGGACAAGTCTGGTCTGCCCAACGACGCCTTCGAGGGGAAGCTGAACTATAACACCCCGCTGGCCGGCGAGGAGTATATCTTCCCGTTGGAGGATGACAAGTACACGAACCTGAACCGCGAGCTGTGCTTCAGGGGTAAAGACTTCGAGCAGCTGAAGACGATCGCCCTGAAGGCGACGGCAGCGATAGCCGCCTGCGATGACGGCAATCCGATAAAACTCGTGGCGACGGAGTTAGCCCAGACCACTGCCGACAGCATAAACGCCGGCGTCATCATAGATCAGGTCGATAGCCAGACCAAAGAAGACCTGGAGAAAGCCTTCGGTAGCAATAAGGAGCAATACAATAACGGCAGGCTCGTGGCCTTCTCGTCGCTCGACGAAAAAGGCTGGATCGGCCACAAGTTCTACAGCGCCATCAGGAAGCTGGAGGAGCAGCAGCACCAGAAGATCATCTGCATCGACATGGGCACGACCTACGCTCCCGTCTCATTAGGCGACAAGATCCTGGTGGATGGACTCGAAGGCCATTACATCGTGGTGCAGATCAGGCAGATTGCCAACCTCGTGTGGAACCGCAACTACAGGAAGTTCAACCCCTCCGACCCCTCTACCGACCTCTACAGCGACCGCCAGTCGCAAGTGATCTATGCCATCCCCGTGATTCACCCTCTAGAAGAAGGTAAGAAGACCCTCGACCTGAAGAAGGGGACGTTCGTGCCTCCCGTGGCACCCGTGCCGATGTTCCGCAAGGCCAGTCCGCAGACCGCCTTCGTCGTCGATAACAACGACAACAAGTACCAGGGCCGTGTGCGCATCGCCTACCCCTGGCAGTCGCCCAACGACGAGAAGCGCAAGGCCGTGATCACTGCAGAAACAGCGCTGAAAAAGGCACAGGATGAACTCGCCACCCAAGTAATAAAAATCAAGTATCTGAAGGAGCAGCTCACGATGTTTGAGAATTACATCAAACCTAAGCTGAACGAGCTGAAGGGTATGTCGGCGAACGAACGGGAGAAATACAAAACAAATCTGGAGAAGACGATCAAGGACGATGAAGCGGAACTCGCGAAACTGGAAAGGCAGCTGAATGTATCGGAGTCTATCACGAATGAGGACTTCAAGGAAATCTCGCTGGAGAAATACCAGGAAAACGAGGCCAAGAAGGCGGGACTCCGCCTGCAGATAGAAGCCCAGAAGAAAAAGTTGGAGATCGAGCGGCTGTCGCTGAAGTATATCACAGATGCCAAACTCGACCCCGAGAAGGCCCTCCAGCAGATTGAAACGGATAAGACAAGCCTTGATCAAGACAAGAAAAAGCTGGATAAGGCCGTCGCGGCGGCTACTAACGCAGTGGCCTCCGCCAAGGCAGACGTGGCCAACAAGGTGTCAGAATGGGACAAGGAGGTGAAGAAGTCGGCCTCACCGTGGGTGCGCGTCGCCACGCCGATGGCTACCGAGGGCGGTGGCGTGTATTTCACGCCCAACAAGGGCGACGAGGTGCTGGTGAACTACGACTGCGACAACGTCGAACGGCCCTACGTCGTGGGCAGTGTCTATTCGAAGAACACCCTGGCGCCGGGTGAGTCTGTCGATAAGTTCACGAAGAGTTTCCTGCAGAAGCGGGCCTCGATGATGCTTATGTCGCCCAACGGACAGCACATCAGCTTCAATGCGCCGAAAGACGGCTGGAAATTCGTACAAGGCTTCTCGCCGGCACTGAAGACCCTACAGACGTACTTCCCGGCGCTCAAGGGCAAGGATCTGGACTGGGGCGACGGCAAGGATCTGGCCGGCGGTATCTACATGGGCGACCGCTTCGGACTGTACGAGCTGTCGCTGTCGTCGCATGACCGCAAGGTCAAGATCAAGAGTCCCTACGGCAACGTGGAGATCGGTGCCTTCACCGGCATCACCATCAATGCCCCCAACGGCGACATCAAGATCTGTGGCAAGAACGTGAGCATCGAGGCCGGCAACAAGCTGACCCTCCACTCCGGCACGAATATCAAGGATGACACTAAAATAGCCGATATGGCTTTAGACGCGCTGAAGAGTCTGGGAAAGACGTTGTCGGACAATACCATCGGTAATTTGCTGAACCTGAAGATCGTCGACATGAGCGTTATACGTGCCGTGTATGAGGTCTTCATGAGACCTATCGACGGAACGCTGAACCTGAAGTCGAACAACTTCGTGATGCTCGAAGCCGGCAAGGGCAAGGCCCAGGTGCCACTGGACCGCTACGCTCCGAGTTATCAGGAAAAACTTAAGATGCAAGATCTTGAGAAACAGAAGATATACGGCAAGATGGCAGGATACATCAAGCTCATAGACTCTAAGATGAATCAGTTTGAGAAAGATTATAAGAATCTGAAGAACGAAGCCTATAAGAAGAAGGCCGCATTAGACGATTTCTGTGCCATATACTGGACGGCCGCCGACAAGCCGCAAGTGCTCCAGGCCGCCTTCAAGATAGAGAAGCTGAACGGCTTCAGGCCCAACGACGAGACTTTCGATGGCGGCACGCTCGCCGATCTGATGAAAGGCGTCACCGAGGCGAAGGTCGACATAGACCTCATAGGCCAGGACAATTTCAATCGTTTTAAGACCCGCTACCAGACCCTTGCCGAGGGCTATGCCAAGGCCGTCATCCATCTGCATGCCCATGCCAAAAGATTTGAAACACTCTTTAATGGCCAATCCATAAAGGACATCAACAAGTCTGTCCTTAATTTAACTAAAAAGGAGGTCGATAATGATACTCAATGGATTGATAATGTCTTCAAGGTAACCATATATGATGGAGAAAACTCACAGTTGGCTAAGCATTTTAAATTGTGGAAAGACAGATATGTCAATGGTCAGGATCCAAAAGCTGATTTTATGGGTAACAATGACCAATATAATGAAGATGATCCCTTCCAAGATTTGCGGATTACAAAACGCAAGATGATTGCCTTGTTCCTCTACAAATTAAGTCAGGATCCCAAGAATACGCAAACTGTGGCTCTTCAGGACGTACACAATGTCTATTTCGAAGTCTGTTATGAAGAAAATGCTATTACTGATGATTTCTTAAAGAATAAGTGGAATCAAGTGGCATGCCTCCAAGGCGTCGCACCAGGTGAGGATGGTAAATTCAAGAAAGTCATGAAAGCGATTGCCACATTCCTGGGCCTCCAGAATCCGCTTAAACAGGTCGTCGATAAAGACAAACCCTACGGCGGCTGGGCCCATCAGGTGTGGAACGACAAGAACGGTCAGATACTCTTCTCCAGCGACAAGGATGCCACCTATGCCTTTGAAGAAGGCGCCATCAAGAAACTGGATCAGATCAGCTGGAGCAACCCGGATCTGCTGAGGGGTATCCTGAAGTCTATCGCATAATCTTTGATGTTTAACAATTGAAAATTCACTGATATGGCAGACAGAATATATCAAGACTGGGAAGCAAAGCTGAAAAGCCTGCTCGACAGCGTAGAAAAAGAACTGGAAGAGGTCAGGGCACAGAAAGAAGCCCTGTTCAGCCTGAACACAGACGTGCAGAACAAGATTGAAGGCCGCCTGATACACGACGACCGACGCCTGATACTCTCCGCTCCGGAGATTGTGATCGGCAACGTGAACATGGGCGGTACGCTCGATCCTGCCGGAGGATGCACCATCATCATCCGTGGCAATAACGTTGCCGTGGAAGGTGTGGGTGACGCTGGCAGCGTGGCCGTGCGCGCCCCGATGATCAGCCAGACAGCAGAGAACCCGGGCATCGACGGCAAGGAGCATACGGTAGAGGGGATGTCGCAAGTGATCATCCAAAGCCGTGAAGTGTCTATCGACAGCAATGACATCCCTGCAGGCGGTGCCTTCCTCGACGCCAGAGGTGTGGACGGAGGCAGCGGCATAGCCCTCCATGCAGACAAGCGGATGAGCCTCTCGGCCACTTCGTCGAAGAAGTCGCTCACAGCCAGACTCGAAGAGAAGATCAAGAGCCTGAAGGCTGCGAAAGAACCTCTGAAGAAGGAGGCCCAAAAGGATCTCGACAACTTTAAGAAGCAGGGTGAGGAACTGTCGAAGTTCAACGACAAACGCGACAAGCTGAGACTGATAGACGAGGACGAGCTGACGAGCAGCTATCACGACATTGACGAACTCAACGTCTTGATCAGCGATCTGACGCCACAGTTGGTCGCCGATCTCTACCGACAGTCGAAGAGCCTGGGAGAACTGGCTGAGCTGAACCGTCAGGAGAAGTTCTTCACGAAGATGAAAGAGGAGGTGGGCAAGACCTCCGACGACGACTTCAAGAAGAAGCCCGTCCCAAGTTCGATGTCCATACAGTCGGAATTCCTGAGCATCGTGAATGCCGACGGCGACGGCAACCTCCGTACCGACGAGGGTTCTGGCGTGACCATTCTCTCCAACCGCATGAAGGTGGAGGGCGTCTTCGACGACAAGGGCTCGCTCGACAAGGGCAACCGACTCACCGTGAACATGAAGACCATCGACCTGAGCACCGCCGGAAGGTCGGGCGTGGAGAAGGAAGAAGACGGCACGCTGAAGGCTGCCAAACTGCCAGCAGAGGGCGACGTGATCATCACCTCGAAGAACATCACCATGCAGACCATCGACGCCGAGGTGGCCGACAAGAAATATAAGGACACCGGCCTCGCAAAGGACGGCAGCATCACCATCAGGTCGAAGAGCATCGGACTGTCGAACATCAACACCACCGACGTGGAGGCCGACGACAAGGGCAAGGTGACGAAGGCCACCTACAAGCCCGAGGGCGAGATTCTGCTCTTCTCGAAGCAGGTGCAGATCAGCAGCATGGAGTCGAAGCTCGACGGCGACAAGGTGGAAGAGACGGCTCTGGCCAAGGACAGCGTCTTCTCCGTCAGGGCCGAGAAGATGAGCCTCTCTGCCGCAGACCACGAAGGAAAGGCAGCAGGCCAGGCCACCATCAACGCCAAACAGGTAACGGTGTCGGCCATGAATGTCGATCCGAAGACGAAGAAGTTCAAGGAGGTGGCCCAGGGTGGCAGCATCGAGGTCTATGCCGAGAAGCAGACGGTGGTGGCCAAGAAAGACCTAGCCATCCACGGCGAGGAGACCGCACAGCTGACGAGTACGAAGAAACTGCTGGTGAACGGCAAGGAGACCACGGAGGTGAAGCAGGACGACAAGAACCTGCTGACGCTCAGTGGCGGCAATACAGACCTCTCTGGCGGCAAGGTTACCATCTCAGGCGACACTACCGTCAAGGCCCTCACCTCCCCGCTCGTCTCGGCAGACAAGCTCGAAGTGAAGAGCGCCTTCAAGTCGTCGAACATCTCCGACGGTATCTTCGTCGCCACAAAGAATACGTCGCCAGCCAGTTCGAAGATCGAGATGAAGAAGGAGGCTGCCGACGTGAACAAGGAGGCCCTCGACGGCGGTGCGGCCACTGAGAAGAATCAGGGCGACGCTATGGGCCACATGGCTGGCGACGCAGTGAACAATGTGCTCGGAATCGCTCTGGAAGTCGGCTTCAAGAAGCCCGGTGAAGAGAAGAAATCGTAAAATAAATAGTTACAAATTAGAAATTAAGAATTAAGAGATATGGAATTCTATTTCAAAATCCAACTGAATGCGACGGAGAAGAAGATGGCCAGCTATATGACGCTGCTGAACTTCCGCTATATTAATCTTTGTGTGAAGGCCGAAGCAGCATCGCTGATTCCCGTCAATGTGAACATCTTTGGCGAGGACAAGGACATCGAGGAGGTGGCCGAGGTGGCTATCCAGGATGACTATCATCTGGCAGTCTTTCCGAAAAACGACGAATATATCAGGTATATCACGCAGGGCGTGATCAACGTACATCCGGAGTTCAAGCTCAGCATGAAGACCATGAAGGTCGGCGCCGAAGAGCGGCAGTATCTGGAATACGAGATGCCAGAGGTGGACAAAAACCGCTACGACTTCCTCAACGAAGCGGTGAAGAGCCTGTACGACGAGGCCAAGCTGAAGATCGACCAGGTATATACCGAGGAGCAGGGCGCCTATGTCCAGGTCTTATCCCAAAAGCCTGAGGAGCTGGACGAGGTGAACAAAGAACTGGACAGGATGCACGATGAGACCCTCAGGAATATCCTCGGCAGCCGAGACGACAAGCTCCAGGAGATTGAGGACGGTTATCTGCGCTACCTGTCGCAGGGATCCAACCAAGAAGGCGGTGACGACAATCCCGACTACGACGTCACCCATAGTATCGTCATGCAAGAATAATATATAATTAAGGTATAACTCAAAAAAATAAGCAGTATGAAAAAGATTTTATTGAGCATCTCTGCCGTGATGGCCATGATGGCCATGACAGCTACATTCAGTGCCTGTTCGTCAGACGACGAGCAGAAACCCTCCACCTATTCCCAGTTAACCCTTGACGGTGTCAAGTCTAACTATGTCGACAGTGAAGAGAGCGGAACGCGTGCCATCTCTGTAACTGGTGACGTTCTTAAGACTTTCTGGACGACTACAGACCTTGTGACGGTATATAAAAACAACTGGCAGGACAAAATAGGTGAACTCCATCCAACGAGCGATACTAGTGGTTCAGCCACCCCTACGAAAACAAAGCTCGAAGGCGATCATTTTATTACTGATGGCCTGAAAGAGGGTGATGCACTGAATCTCATCTATCCACGCGCCACTTGGGAGTACACGAATCAGGACGGAACGTGGGAGACCATCTCCAAGAATTATGACTATGCTACGGCCAACGTCAGTGTCGTCTACATCGATGCCAGCGCCAACAACAAGGTCTATGGTACAACAGCCTTGTTTGGAGCAGCACAGCAGGCCATCGCCAGGTTCACGCTTCTTGATACTAATAATACAGCTTTTAACACCACAGAGCTGACCATTACAACAGCCGGAAATCAGTTGGTGAAGAAATGTAGTTTCAACGGCACGGCAACAGACAAGGGAGGTGCACTCGTCATTAAACCGTCAGCAGCCACTAACGTGTTCTATGTAGCCATCCGTAACGACAACGAGGCAGCTGATCAGTACACCCTGACGGCAAAGTCCAGTGATGGTAAAGTCTACAGCTACACCAGGTCAAACGTCACCCTTACCAAGGGCACATTCAAGAAGTACAAAGTCACGATGAGGTTGCAAGACGATACCTATACCGAACGTGACGCCTACATTGATGGCGGTGAGGAGGTTTGGGATTAAAATCCTGCTGCCGTTAGCGGTTATTGCATGGACAGCATGCAGCAGCGACCTTATCCGGGAGGACATTCTCCCGGATAAGGGTTGCACGCTGACCGTCGATGCCACGAAGAGCAATGCGACTCCAGATACCCGTGGGCTGAATCCCCCCGTGAACAACGCCATCAACGCCATCTGGAGTGAGGGCGACCAAGTGGTCGTTCTGTCCTCGGATAACAATGTCGTGCTCGGCAACATGGTACCCACGTCGTATGGATCTAACCAGACAAAACTCAAAGCTACACTCAACAGAACCGTCAAAAAGGGTGACCAGCTGACCCTTGCCTTCCCCCGAACTGGAAGGGACTATACCGGACAAAAGGGGACCTTGGCTGATATTGCTGCTAACTACGACTATGCGACGGCAACGGTGACCGTAAATTATGCCGATGACTCGTTTGTCTCGGCCACCGATGCCCATTTTACCAACCTACAGTCCATCGTCAGGTTTACACTTAAGAAAGCGGATAATTCCGATTTGCCGGTAAAAAAACTGACCATCGAGGCCGACGGACTGCTACAGAACACTTCACCAGGTTCCATCACCATCACTCCGAAAGAAGCTACCAATGACTTATACGCCGCCATTAGCGGAATCAATAATGCCGCGGTGAAGCTTACTGCCACCGACGACAAAGACATATATACCTATACTACCGCCGGGACCAAGACCTTTGCCGACGGCAAGTTCTACCGTATCACGGCAAAGATGCAGAAAAAGCCCAGAGCCTATACCGATCCACTGACCTTTGAGTGTTTCGACAATAATAAAGGTTCTGTATGGGCGACAGGAAGCGGCGACCTAGAGTATAGTAAGAACGGTGATGAGTGGAAAACCTATAAGAGCAACCAAGAAATTTCCATCATTAAGGGTGACGTTGTCAGATTCCGTGGCACGCAGGCTACAATAGGAAATTCTAATTCCAGCAATTATATGCGGATCAAATGCAAAGCAAAATGCTACATATATGGCAACATCATGAGCCTGCTGAGCAAGGACAACTTTGCCACAATGACGGAACTTCCATACGCATATACCTTCCAGAACCTATTCCAAGAAAATACATATATCTACCACACTGAGGGCAAGGATCTCGTGCTTCCAGCCACCGTGCTGAAGAAGCAGTGCTACTATAATATGTTCAACGGCTGCACTAATTTCACATACTTGAAGTGCTTGGCAACCGACATCCCGTCAAGTAATTGTACCTATAACTGGCTGAAAGGTACACCAGGCAAAACCTCTTGTATCTTCGTTAAGGCAGCAGGTGTCGATTGGCCCAGAAACGACAGTGGCATCCCTGATAGGTGGTCAGTCGAAGAAGAATAAATGTTCGGGGGGCTAAAACTCAACTGAATCATTATGAAGAAGATTTATAAGGCGCATATACTCTATACGAAAGAGCGAAGCCGTTTTGAAGTGTTAGAAAACGGCTATGTAGCCGTTGATGCCGATGGGTGCGTGACAGGAGTGGCGGCCGATCTGGCGTCGTTAGATTGTCAGGATGCCGAAGTCGTTGATTTCGGCGATTGTCTGCTGATACCAGCGATGAACGACCTGCACGTGCACGCCCCGCAGTATCGCAACCAGGGCATCGCGATGGATCTGGAACTGTTGCCTTGGCTCCAGAACTACACCTTCCCCGAGGAAATGAAATATGCCGACACGGCCTATGCCGAGCGGATGTACCGTCGCTTTATCCGCGACCTTTGGCGCTTCGGCACCATGCGGGCCTGTGTCTTTGCTACAATCCATACTGAGAGCACCCGTCTGCTGATGCGCCTCTTCCAAGAGGCCGGCATGGGTGCGCTGGTGGGTAAGGTGGCGATGAATCGCAACTGTCCCGAAGCCCTCTCCGAATCTGTCGAATCCTACACCCAAGGCTATGAAAGCTTGCTTTCCTCCTATCCCCCCGAAACTAATCTCCTTCCGCCTTCCCCCCTCCTCCCCCAGTCGGGGGAGGCCGGGAGGGGGTTTCCTCTCGTCCGCCCCATCGTCACCCCTCGCTTCATTCCCACCTGCACCCCTGAGATGCTCCGCGCCTGTGGCGAGCTGGCAGCCAAATACCAGTTGCCCGTACAGTCACACCTCTCTGAGAACAAGGACGAAATCGCCTGGGTACAGGCATTGGAGCCGGACAGCACCTGCTACGGCGACGCCTACGACCGTTACGGCCTCTTCGGGCAGACGCCTACCGTGATGGCCCACTGCGTATGGACTGAAGGCGAAGAGCTGGAACTGATGAAGCGCCGTGGCGTGATGGTGGCCCACTGTCCTACGTCGAATTTCAACGTGGCATCTGGTATGGCGCCTATCCGGAAGTTCCTCGATGAGGGACTGCGCGTAGGTCTTGGCAGCGACATCAGCGGCGGTCACGACCTGAACATCTTCCGTATGATGGTCTATGCCATCCAGGTGAGCAAGATGCACTATCAGCAGCAGCACGATCGGCCGTTCCTCACCCTGTCAGAAGCGTTCTGGATGGCTACGAAGTCGGCAGGCAGCTTCTTCGGCCGTGTGGGCAGCTTCGAACCCGGCTATGAGTTCGACGCACTCGTCATCGACGACAGCGAACTGAATCACGACAACTATTCGTTGCTGGAGCGTATGGAACGATATATCTATTTAGGCGACGACCGCCAGATTATCCACCGATTCTGCCGCGGTTCCCGCCTCTCTCCTCCCCCAGTTGGGGGAGGTTAGGAGGGGGCTATCCTAATGCCTTTACTGTAGTCCATATTATCGGCTTCTTCGTTCTTCTGGGTATCGATGTCCTTCTGTTTGAGCGTGTAGCGTGCATAGCCATCGTCGATCTCCTGAAGCTTCTCGTCACGCAGCTTGTCGGCACGTTCCTTGTGTTCCTCGTAGATCTGCTTGAGCTTGTCCTTCAACAGGTCTGCCTCTTTGGGCGACGTGGGATTCATCAACATATTCATGAAGATCTCAGCATGACGGGCATAGAGCGAATCAATGCGCATCATGCACTCTGCGTGGAGACTCTTGACGGCAGCAGTGAGGAGATCGCGACGGGGCTTATCGACCTCAGGCATGGTGTAGAGGAGGAATAGACCAGTGTTGTCGACGCCCGGTTCTGCGTCAGGGAATTTGTCGAGGTTGACGGACGCAGGCTTGGAGGGAGTGTCGCCGGGGTCATCGTCGTCGGGGTCGGCATAAGTCATCTCGCCCTTTTTGATACTCAGCTTGAATTCAGGATGTGCCTCAGCGACACCATTGATGATCTGGCTGAGCAGTTCAGGATATTTGGGATAGATCACCATCTGATAATCGTTGGCTATGGCCACGTCGGCCACTTCTTCTATATCGAACTCCGTGCCTTCGTCATTAATGCTTACAGGCATCACCGATGCAATCTCTGCCTTCACGCAGAGGTTCATATAGCGGTAGCTCAGCAGCATCGTGTAGCCGTCCATCTTCCGGCCTACTTCATCTATTTGGATTAAAAGAAAACTATTCATACGATAACTTTATTTTATTAACATTACTCTTTCGGTGCTTCCTCTTCCTTGAGTTTGGCGCTCAGGCTGCCACCACCGCCAGCTGCTCCTGCACCCATGCCGTCTTCGATGTTAGGCGACTTGAAGTGTGAGCCGACCTGAACGTCGTCGCCAGAAATCTTTGGTGCCTTGAGCTCGCCCTTGACCTCGGTATTGGCATTGATGGTAGTATCGCCAAACACCTGTGTCTTGCTGCCGCCCACAGCCACATTGCCACCGTCGAGCTGTAGCACGGCCTTGCCGTCGCCCTGCTGAGCCTCGAACGTAGTGTCGGCAAAGAGTCCCACCGTGTCGGAAGCGGCTTGCAGGAGTTTGCTCTTGACCTCCTTTGACGTGGCACCGACGAACATCTGATCGGCCATGAGGATCATCGAACTACCTTCCAGCAACTTGCCCTCGGCATCGACTGGTGAGAGGTCGGTCTTCTCGGCACGGACGGTCACTCTGCCACCCTGTGCCAGCGCTTTCTCCTTGGCCTCGCCATTCTCGATGTCATAGTCGGCACTGGCCACGGTCACGGTCTTAGATTTCACGATAATGTCGCCCTCGGCGGTCATATTGGCCTTCGTCAGCTTGCCCTCAGCATCCACCTCGATATTGGCAGAGCCCTCGGTGCTGACCTCGATGGTCTTGGCGCGCAGCTTGATCTTGCTGTCGGCAGTAAGCTGCTTCTCCTTATACTGCTTGTCGGCCACTTCATAGTCCACACCCTCGATGGCGATGTTCTGCGATTTCAGCGTGAAGTCGCCCTCGGTGGTATAGGTGGCAGCCGTCAGCGTGCCGTCGTCCTCCAACTGTTGGTCTGTCTCGCCGGCAGTGACTACCTCTACATGCTTGGCCTGGAGGCTGATGCGGCCTTCTGGCTTCAGCTGGCCCTCGTTCTCCACGGAGGCTACGCTGACCTTGTTGGCTATCATCGTGATGCCCGACTCCGGATTGTCGCGCAGGTTGCCCTCGCCGTCGGCAGAGGTGAGACTGATAGACTCGCCGGTTATGGCTACGGAGGCGCCCGTGGAGAGTTGCTTGAAGTCATCGCCCTTGACGATAGCTTCCTTCTGCTTCTTCAGCGATTTGATCTGCCTGTTCACCTCGCCCAGCAGCGAGAGCACCTCGGCATAGTGTGAGGTGGTCTGAGCCAGTGAGGCGGAGGCCTCTTCAATCTGTATGTTCAGCCATTCTATGTCCTGATAGGTGGAGGTGATGCCCTCTTTGTCGTCGAGCAGCTTCTCGCGATCGTCCATCAGCCCGTCAATCTCCTTAGAGGTTTCCTTGAACGACTCCTGCTGCAATTCAAGTTCTTCCTTCAGATCCTCCTTCCGGCTTTCCAGGCTCTCAATGAGCGCCTGTATCCGCTCTTCGCGGCTCTCTGCCGTAGCTGTGGCCGATAGGTCTAACTGCTCGTCGGCATGGATAAATACACCACTGCTGCCGCTAGGTACTGCCGCCAGGGCGAAGGTGCCATCGGCATTCTCGCTTTGCACGATGATATGGCGGGCATGGCTGACCACCTCTGATATCGTTCCTACCACATGCTCACGCCCGTCGTCGCCTGGGTCTTCTGCCACCTGGCGGATGCTGGCTGCCCGTGTCTCTACCTTACCGCCATTTCCAGCAGCCTGAAGGCCTACATTCGTACCACGGACGGTAATGACCGATGAGCCGTCGAGCAGCATGCCGTCGCTATCAACATTGCCTATGATGATTTCCGGAGCGGAGAGGATGATCCGCTCGTCGTCGCGCTCATAGCGCCCTTTCCTCATCTTGCTGCTGAACTCGGCAGTCAGGTGCCGCATCTCAGCCTTGCACTGGCGCATTTCTTCGAGGTCTTTCTCCACGCTTGCCTCAAACGCGGAAAGTCTCTTTTCCAATAATTCAAATATGTTATCCATCTCTTCTGATTCCTTTACTTAATATCATACAACTTCCGTGTCAGCCGGTTGAGGTTGAACTGGTTGCCGGCATCCTCACTCTGGACACCGTCCTTCACGATGTTCAGCGTATAGTCTTCATTGTCCGACATCAGTATCTGTCCGCCCTGATCCTTGTCCCAAATGTCAGTCGTCGTCCATAAGTCCTTCTTGAACTTGTCGTTCCAGAAGGTATCGGCAAACGACATGGCGAACACTCTCCAGAAGTTACTGTTCTGGATGTAACGGTCCATATTCTGCACGAAGCGCTTCCAGTAGTAGTCCTTCGAAAGCTTCTCCTTTCCGTATTTGCTTCCTTTCAGCTTCCACCACTTGGCATCCTTGGCGAAATGGCGCTCATCGTAGGCTATATGGATGTAATGGCCTTGCTTGTTCTCGTCGCTTGCGCTAAATTTGAGTAGGAACGTGGCCGCCATCCTACGCTTGAACTCAGTGCGCCCTTCGGTAAAGATGTCCTTGGGATGCTCGACGCTGAGGAAAGCATTGGTAGTATCGCCTGCGTCAGTTACATATACTTTCTTCCATTCGGCAAGCAGGTTGGCCTCGTTGACGGTGGTATTGAGAATCTCAAAGACCCAGTGTGAAATTGTAGCCTCATGCACTTGTACATTCGCTCCCGGTACATTTGCAGGCACTACAGCTGCGGCAGGAAGGGGGGGACCGTACTTGGCATTCTGGATGTTCTTCATGAGGTCTGTTATCGTGAGGACATGCTTGTGGAGGTTATAGATAGACTCACCATACGCACTAGCCAGCTGCTTGGTCTTGTCAATCCTTTCCTTTTTCCCTACAAACATTGTGACAGACTTCTTGAATTTATCTTCCCCCAGCAGGTCTGTAATAGACGTCGGATCCCAGTCTTGGGTCGTGTCGTACTGCCAGGCTATCTTCGCCACGTCGGGATCTTTGAGATCTATGAGACGATATTCCACCCACTTGTCCCAGGCAATCTTCGCGTTGTATGCCTTTCCCCAGAGGTCATCATACTTGTCGTAGAAGTCCTTCATGCCGTTCTGGATAAAGTCCACACAAATCATTAGGCTCTCAAAGACCTTGAAGTAGTCGTCGGGCTTTTTCTTTTTGTAGCGGTCGGCTTTCACCATGGCCTTTCCCTTTCCAGCCTCCAGGAGCATATACTTGCGACTCTTGATGAGCATGGTTCCGTCGATGGGCCGCAGGAACACCTGCGTGAGATAGCGGAAGAACTCCACGTTGACAAGGGGGATAGCCTCCTTGTAAGCCTGCTTGCCTCCTTCGGGTGCTATCTGCAAGAGGATCTCGTGGCCAAGAGCATGGAACATCGTCTTATTCCAGTTGCTAAAGCGAGTCCATCCCCACCAGCGCTCTCCCTTGATCCACTGGTAGTCGGGGCCGCCGATACCGCCACCCAGTCCGATATTCGTACCCGACTCTATCGTCACCTTGTTGCCGGCACTGATGTTCACGTTCTTACCCCTGATCTTAATGTCTCCGTTAGGTGCATCAATGGATATGCCCGTAAAGGCATTGAGGTTGACCTGTCCCAAGGGCGAACTGATATTGATCTTACGGCCATCGGACGACATGGAGATCTCATAGAGGCCGTATCGGTCGCCGATGTGAATGCCACCCGTCAGGTCCTTGGCCTTCTTGGGGTGCAGGGCAGATAAGTTAAAAAAGGGTGAAACGACTGGAATGCCCAAAGTGGCGAATTTATTGATACCGCCCACGACGGGGACGACACCATTCAGGAAATTCGAGCCGTCTTCGGGGTCGTTAAAGGCAATATGATGGCCGTTGGGCGACACCAATGCCATTGTGCCCAGTGACTTGGTATTCAGTTTGCGGTTCATGCGTTCCCGGGGGTCGAGGGTTTCCTTCGAATAGAGCTGACCCACGACGTAGGGACGCTCCACGTTGTCGTTATCGAAGTTCACCAGCACCTCGTCGCCCATACGGGGCTCATAGAAGAAACCACCGCCTTCTGTGGCCACGGGTGTGGCGATACGGATCCACGGTGTGGCGATGCTCTCCAGTTTCTTTTTCTTGTCATCCTCGGCTTTATCTTTGGCCTTCTCTTTCGCCTTGACATCATTCTCGGCTGCCTTTTCCTGATTCTCGGATATCTTCAGGTCATCAGCCACGCTGTTGAGCTCGTTCTGCTTCTCATTAATAACGGCATCCTTCTTAGATTTATCCTCGACCTTTGCCAGTTCTGCGAGATGTGCTTTCTTGCGTGCCAGCAATTCCTTTTCCTCGGCAATCTTCGGCTCGTTTTCTTGAATTGTATCGGATTTCCTCAGAATCAGGATCTGCTTTTCTTCTTCGAGCTCTGTCAGACGGGCCTCACGGTTCTCAGTATCTGCCGGCAGATTGTCAATCTCAGATTCTTTGTCTCTGACGGCTTTACTGGCCTGACTGATGGCATTCTCCCGATTCAGGATGCTCTGTTCAAGCGTCTTGATCTCCTCTTCCAGCCCTTTTCTCCTCATTTCCCGTTCGGCATCTGACATCCTAGCCCATTTCTCCATTTCTTCTTCCTCGATTACCAGCTGCTGGTACTCTTTCCTGAGTTGCTCCGTTCTCAATGTGAGGCGCTCCTGATTTCCCCGAGCTTCTTCTAATGCACTCGTAGCAGCATCGAGCCGCTCCTGAATCTGGGTCCCTAACGACTGCCATGGGTAGGTGATACGCACGCGGCCCTGGTATTTCGGGTCGTTACTGGCAACAACGAAGGCTGTCTGAGGTCCGGATTTACGGATGACGGGGACAGGCTGTACGGGCGGGATGAAGCATTCTTTCTTGTTTTCGCCCTCATACGAGGGAATGGCAAATATCTTCATCGTGCGCTGAGTGGAAGTATGCTCGGCAGGGCGGCCGTTGTAGGTCTCATAGTCGTGTTGCCACTCTCCCTCAGTGTTCTGTACTATCTGAATCACCACGTAGGTTTTGTCTGATCCCGGAATGCCGATTTTCTGACCCAGCTTGACTGGATAGAAATGAGTGCTCATGTTGATGCAGATAATCTTCTGCTGCTGCATTTCCTCATGCCGGCGGATGTCTCTGTAGTAGTTCAGGCTTGTCCATCCCTTCTCGGAAAGGGTACCGAACTGCACCACCTTGTCGCCGTCGCACTGTTCGCTGTTGCCCTTCATCGGGTTGATGAAAGTGCTGTTCAGTTTCTTGTTGATTTTGTTTGCCTTAAGATTGACGAAGAAGCTCTGAATAGCTTCTGGCACACCCGACTTGACGACAGTATCGATAGCCGTCTTGCCGCCCGACTTGGTGCTTGAGGCCATGGTCTTCATGACCTTCATCACCTTGAAGATAGCCGCCCGATGCCCGCCGTCGTACATCATCTCACGCGCCAGGTCGGTAGCCTTGTCCTTATAGAGGGGGAAGATATACTCATCCGTTGCCACTTCCGAGTTGTAGGATGTGTTTTCGGGGAAGGCATCCTTGGGATAGCTGTCGCTCTTGTCTATGGGCGTCCAGTTCATGTGCTTGGGCGCGCCGATACCCTCCTTGGCGCTGTCGCGGGCATAGACCGGAATATCGAAAGGTGCCGGGGTGACGCTCTGTACGGTCACCGACTCAAAGTCGTCGATCATGAGAGGGGTGCCGCTGTCGGGCAGGCCCAATGTCAGCTCGCCGTCCTCAAAATAGAGGAACTCGCCGCAGCGGTTGGCCGTGCGCACGAGGAAGTCGTAGAATGACTCGTTGTACTGCACGAGGTAGGGCTGTATGAATTCCGAGGGAATCGTTGCCACCGTCTGTTTTCCATTGTCGTCGGGAACGATGAACTGCTCCTCGTATTTCAGGAATCTCATGTCCTTGATGTTTGTCTTGACCAGGGGTGCTTTCGACTCGGGGTCTTTTCCGAATGTGAGGCTCTCTGGCTTCAGAATGCCTGAACCGAGCTTGCGGGCTACGTATGCCTTGCTGTACTGGTTGAGCGTCATGAGCTTGTCCATACTGAAGATGTTCATCCTGACAGACATCTTCACGCCGTTCACGTCGCGCTTGAGTTGGGGGTTGAGCCCGAAGACGTAGCAGTTCTCGGCAATGGTGTAGGCGCGATCGCTGTCGAAGGTGGTGTCGTCCTTCCTGTGTACGATCTCGAGTTTGGCCGTTCTTTTGAGGAGCAGGTCGCTGACCGCCTCGAAGGAGGGCGCCTGGGTCTTCTCGGTCTCTGTGCTGTCGGTCGTCTTCTGCATGAAGTCGATTTCGGCCTCGATCTCTGTGGGCTGGTAGATCTTTCTGTTGGCCTTGACGCCCAGCAGCGTGACGTAGTATGAGACTTTCTTATCCTTATCGTCGAACTGGATACGGTTACCCTGCTCCAATATCAGATCATTGGGCTGTTTCTCTGCTATGAAATGGCCTAATGTGAGCCTATAGAAAATATGCTTGTTATCCATATTCAGACAAATTTAAAACATTTGGTGAATCCCGTAGATTCGAAAATGGTCATTACCTCCGGGCTGACGCCTTTGATGAGGATCTGACATCCGTTGGCTTTCGTTTCCCTCAGCAAGAGTAAGAACATTCGCAGCCCGCTTGAAGCAATGTATTCAAGTTTAGTACAGTCAAGCGTAATCTCAGTGTCAGTGAGCTCATAAAGCGGTTCCAGCTGTTGGCTAACCTCTTCTACGATGTAAGAATCCATGACACCTTCAAATGTGACGAGGGCTTTCCCCTCTGACGTTTCAATTGTCGTATTCATTGTAGTAATTATTTAATTTTATAATTTTTAATTCTTTAATTTTTTAATTCTTTAATTTTACAATCTCCTGATCGCCAGCATAGTCAGGTCGTCGGTCTGGGGTGCATCCTTCACATAAGCAGCGACTTCTTCGGTCAGTCTGCCGATGTATTCCGATGCATTCCCGATGCCCTCATCCAAGGCCCGCCTCAGGACTTCGTCCACGCGCTCCTTGCCGAACAGTTTGCCATCTGGATTCGCGGCATCCGTCAATCCGTCTGTATATAATAGCAACAAGGAGTTTTCCTTCAACTTGATCTCCTGGGGACTGAAAGACATGCCCTCCATGACGCCTAAGGCCATGTTTGAATCAACCGGCATCCTTTCAATCGTTGAATGGATTATGTAAGGTGCCTCATGGCCGGCATTGCAGTATTTCAGCACACCGCTCTTCAAGTCGAGTACACCGAGGAGGAATGTACAGAACATCAGCGACTTGTTGTCGGCAGCCAGACAGTCGTTCATGATCTCCACGATACGGTCCGGCTGGTCGAAATGGGCCGAGATACTACGGAACAGATAGTGGACTACCGTCATCATCAGTGCCGCAGGCACTCCCTTGCCGCTGACATCACCGATGCAGAAGAAGAGCCGATCGTCTCTGATGAAGAAGTCGAACAAGTCACCGCCAACCGTTTTGGCAGGTGTCAGTGATCCGTAGATATCCACGTCATTCCGTTTCGGGAATGGCGGGAAACGGTTGGGAATCATCGACATCTGAATCTTCCGTGCCACGTTCAGTTCATTCTCCATAGCGGCTTTCTTGGCCGTTGTCTCCTCCAAGTCGCGGATGTATGTCACCAACGACTGCTGCATGGTGGCAAATGAGTCCCGCAGCGCACTGATCTCGTCCTGATACTCCAGTTCAGGCAGAGGAGCCTCGAAATTTCCTTTTGCCACTTCGTCAGAAGACTTCGTAAGGGCTACCAACGGCTTCGTGGCCTGGCGGATTTCGCGGCGGCAGATGACCCAGACCAGAATCTGTCCTAACCCCGTAGCCGACAACAAGCTGAAAAGCAGTATGATCATCGGCGTGACCAAGGCTCTTTTCGGTACCACCATCCCCAAACACCAGCCGGTGGATGCTATAGGCGTGTAGTAAACATCCGTCCACACGTCATCGACCACCATAGGAGCGATGCCGCTCTTCATCTGCATCATATCTTGGACTGTACGTTTGCAGTCAGAATAGAAATTGTCCGACACATGGGAAAGGATATGCTCCTTCATCACCCTTTCACTGTCCGGATGTGCTACGTACATACCGTTCTTGTCGATGATGAACGAATAGAAGTCGAGATGACTGAAGCGCCAGTCTATATCCCGCATCCCGTTCTGCTTACACTCCTCGTCAATCCGCTGCAGCTCCCTACTCAAGTTCGTCCCCTTTTCCATGCCATTGATCTCTGCGAGAATCGTTTCAGATACGACGTTCATCATACCTAAGTATCGGCCTGTGGTTTCACCTCTCATGGCACGATAGGCAGCGATGAATATCATCGTCAGTGTGACAGCCATGATGATCAGGACTGTTACCAGAACTTTCCTGGTAAGCCTGTTGGCAAAGGATTTGGACGTCAGTTTCATGTTGAGTAGTCTCTTATGGGTGCAAAGATACATTATTTTTTCTATATTAGTTGCTGTTGATTCGATTTTTTTTCTTATTTTTGCAGCAGAATTGCAAAATGATATAAGTTATGGCATTGACAGCAGTATTAGAATTCGGCGACAACACAACGAAGCGTTACTCCAAACACTACATGGTGGCCGACTGCCGGTTCGTCATAGACCGGCCTTATAATGACTATTGTCCTGAGGGTTCCACCCGCTGCGACCGGGTTGAGCTGAGTGTGGTGGCTCCAGGTAAGGAAGACCTGTATCTGTTGGAGTGGTTCTCCGATCAGAGCTGTCGCGACGGGAGAATCGTCATCGACCTCTCTTCACCGGGCGATAACGGTACTGACACCCAAGAGGTCTGTTTTGAGGGTGCTGTCTGCTTTGGACTCTCTGAGATATACGATATCAATTCGTCCAAGCGCAGGCTGTTCAAACTAAGTGTTATGGCAGATAATGTCAGCATCGACGATGTTGATTTCGCCAGAGTATAAGAAGTAAAGTTAAGAAATATGGAAACCATTCAATTACAAGAGCTGAAGGCGGTATTGATTCATGAGAATATCTTGGAGAACCCGCTGAATATACTGAAGGAGAACTGCCTGACGATTCAGCGTCTGGTCTACGACTGTGTCCATAACCGTAACCATGTGGGCGAGGTGAACGGCACCACAGAGCCGGTGATTCTGAAGTTCACCGTCCGTGTTAATTCTTCCCATCATGCGAAGCAATTCTATCAAGAGTCCATCCTAAACCATTCTTTCAATTTCTCCGTGCTCTTTAATGTGCTGTGGGGGGCCGACAACCGAATGACCAGCTATGAAGACGGGTTCATCGCCGACGGCTATGTGGTACACGTGGAAGAGGATTATCACAGTGGCAAGGATAGCAGCGGCCTCGACCAGCAGATGTTGCTCAGTGTGAAGGTGCTGGTGCGTTCGGTGACCTACTTAGGCCGTGACAGGAACCATAAGAGCGTCTTTATACAGTAAGAGTGATGGCGTGCCCGCCTGAAACTAAGATGGGGTTGTCGTTTGACAGCCCCATCTTATTATATACAAATTATGAACTTTTACTTCGTACCGCCACCAAGGGCTACATAGAGGGAAATCAGTGCCTGAGCACCGTTGTACATGTTCGAAGCCTCATTGAGCTGGGCGTTAAGGAGCGACTCCTGAGCGGTGAGCACTTCGAGGTATTGGGCCTTACCATTGTCCATCAGCTCGTGGGTACCGATATAGGCCTCATGGAGTACCTCCACCTGACGGTGGTAATATTCATGACTCTGACGAGCAGCCCGACAGTCGGCAATCGCCTCATTCACCTGGTTGCCGGCATCGACGATAGCCTGCACATACTTCTTCTTCAGGTTCTCCTCCGTCAGCTGAGCCGTCTTGTAGTTGGCATTGATCTGACCACGGGCGAAGATCGGCTGCGAGAGCTGACCGACGAGCTGCAGCAGCAGTTTGCCGGGATTGACGTAGCCGCCATTATTCGACCATCCAAGCTCTCCCGTCAGCGTGATACTGGGATAGAAGGCAGCGCGGGCAGCCTGCACGTTATAGAAGGCTTCTTCAATGTAGAAATTGGCTAGGCGGATGTCAGGACGGCGCTCCAGCATCATGGCGGGCACACCGACTTTCATGTACCGCTCCTCAAATAACCGTTTATCTGAAGAGGAGTGATACTCATCTGCATACCATTTAGAGCGTGCGATATGCTGCGGGGTGATGCAGAGCAGACTGCAGATCTCGTTCTCGGTGGAACGGATGGCACGCTTGATGGCGACGATCTGCAGCTTCACGTCGAGCCACGATGACTCCTGCTGATTGACGGCCGTCGAATAGGCCTGACCATTCTCATAGAGAGCCTGCTGCGTATCCAATGAGGCTTTCCACAGACTATCGGTTGATATCAGGATGTCCAGCTCGCGGTCGAGCAGCTGGAGATAGAAGTACTGCTGGGCTACGCTGCTGATGAGGTTGGAGCGTGTGGCCTCTTCGGTCATCTGTGCCTGCAGCAGGGCAGCCTTGGCTGCGCGCTTCTTATTCCTCAAGGAACCGAACACATCCACTTCCCATGACACATCCAGGGGGATGGTGTAGCTCCTCGTCCACGACTCGCTGCCAAACTTGCTGAACGAGCCTTGCGGAGAGAAATAAACCGACGGCAGGAAAGCCAGCTTCTTGGTTCTCAGCGAGATCTCACTCTTCTCGATATTAATGCGGGCGGAGTTCAGGTCAGTATTGTTGGCCAACGCCTGCTCGATGAGCTGCTGCAACAGGGGGTCGCTAAAGAACTCACGCCACGACATCTCGGCAATGGATGTCTCACTCGTTGCCGACGTGATGTCCGGCGTAGCACCGAAGACGCCCTCGGGCTCCTGTACAGTCTTCTCATAATTATTATATAACCCGCAGCCCGTGAACAGGAAACCGACTGCAAAGAATAAAATAACTTTTTTCATCATTACACTATTTTCGAATATCGCGAAACTTTTTCTTTTTAGAAACGAATTTGAATAATGTGAATAATTTTGCTCACGAATTAAAATAATAAATCTTGCTTAGGCAAGCGACAAAGCCGAGTCTTGTGAGCTCATTTTATTATTATACATATTAGTGGATTCAATTATTTCAATTATGCAAATTCGTTTCTTAAAAATCATTGTTCGTTTTAATTCGTTGTTTTATAAAATTATTCTTAGTTGTTTGCAACTTCTGCGACTTCTACGACTTCTCTGCCTTGGAAACGTTCGTGGAGTTTCTGGAAGATAATGAAGAAGGCCGGTACGACGAAGAGCAGTGCGATGGTACCAACGACCATACCGCCGATGACGCACATGGCCAGGGCACGGTTACCGTTGGCACCGGCACCGCCCTCGATGGCGAGCGGAACCATACCGACAACCATACAGATCACGGTCATCAGAATCGGGCGCAGACGTTCCTGGCAGGCGGCAAAGGCTGACTCAACGATGCCCTTGCCATGTTTGCGGTGCTCAGAGGCCACCTCGGTAATCAGGATGGCGGTCTTTGCCAACAGTCCGATCAACATGACCACACCCGTCTGTACATAGACGTTGTTCTCCATGCCCGGCAAGCCGATGCTAGCGAAAAGCCAGATGACGCAGAAGGCACCCATCAGACCGAATGGAATACTGAGCAACACGGCCCACGGCGTGAACCATGAGTTATACAACGATCCCATAATCAGGTAGATGAGGACGATACAGATGCAGTAGATGAGCGTGGTGGTATTCGAACCAGCTGCCTCAGCGGTCTCACGCGACATACTGCTGTACTCATAGGTAGCCGTATTGGGCATCTCCTGACGGAACACCTCTTTAATGACCTCCTGAACCTGTCCCTCACTGTAGCCGCTGGCAGGAGCTACCTGACACTCAATACTTGAGAACAGGTTGAAGTGCTGGTTATTAGATGGACCGACAATCTCCGTCAGTGTAATAAACTCTGAAAGAGGTGCCATCTTTCCGCTGCTCGTCTTCACGAAGATATTGTTGAGCGATGTGGGGTCGAGACGATACTCCGAGGCGGCGGCAGTCCACAACTGGTACACCTTACCGAACTGGTTGTAGTTGGCGATATACGAACCACTACAGTAGTTGCCGAGCGTGCTCAGCACTTCCTTGGCTGACAAGCCGGCGCGGCTGCACTGGGTGGGATCCACTTCAACACGGAATTTCGGGAATTTTTCCGAGTAGGTGGACATAGCCATACTCACTTCCTTACGCTCCATGAGCTTGGCCAGGAATTGGTCGGTCTTCTTAGAGAACTCCGACAGGTCGCCGTCGGTGGGGTCCTCTACCACGAGGTTCACGTTGCTGCTCGTACCATAGCCCGGAATCTGGGGCATCTGGAACGGAATGACTGTGGCATTCTTAATGTTCGCACACGCCATATAGAAACGATACATAACCATATCGACGCAGTGTTCTATACCCGGACGCTCTTCCCAGTTCTTCAGGCGGACAACCATGAAGCCATAGCTGGAACCCTGACCTGAGATCAGACCGTAGCCGCTCACCATGGCATAGCTCTCCATTTCGGGAATAGCCTTCACCTTCTCTTCCACCTGCTTCAGCAGATCATAGGTCTGCTGCAGTGTGTAGCCTTCTGGTGCGTCCACCTCAACCAGGAAGCACCCCTGGTCCTCCTGCGGCACAAGGCCTGACGGCAGTTTCATCATAAAGAATACAAGTAGCACAGCAGCAATGGTCACCAGTATCCAAGCCACGCCGGGACGCTTGATGAACTTCTTCACCCCCCTGCTGTATTTGTCGAAGAGGGCGTTATAGCTGGCGTCGTAGGCTTTCTTGGTGTAGTACAGTAGCGACTTGCCTTCCTTCTTGCCTTCCGTCACCCTCAGCATGATGGCACAAAGTGCAGGACAGGTAGTCAGAGCTTGTAGACACGACAGGCCTACTGCCGAGGCGATGGTGATACCGAACTGCGTGAAGAACGTACCCGATGTACCCGAGATAAAGGTCACGGGGATGAACACCGCCATGAAGACGAGCGTACACGAGAACACCGCCATCGACACTTCGCCGACAGCCTGGCGCGTAGCCTCCTTGGCATCAGTTATACCGCTTTCCATCTTCGCCATCACGGCCTCCACGACCACAATGGCGTCATCCACCACCGTACCGATGGCGAGCACCAGTGCGAACAGCGTCAGGAGGTTCAGCGAGAATCCTGCCAAGGTGACTATGACAAAGGTACCCATCAACGACACAATCACCGAGATCGACGGGATGATGGTTGCCTTGATGTTCTGTAGGAAGAAGAACACCACCAGAATCACCAGGATGATGGCGATGATCAGCGTCTCCACCACATTATGAATGGCCGCAAAGAGGAAGTCGTCGGCGTTCATCAAGGTGACGAATTCCAGTCCGTCAGGCATCGTGGCCTTCATCTCCTCACACATCTGGTCGATGCGCTGGTTCACCTCAGTAGCATTAGAGCCAGGCGACTGGAAAATCAGCATGAAGGTACCCGGCTGGCCGCTGATATTGGACTTGAAGCTGTAGGTCTTGGCACCAATCTCAATATCAGCCACGTCTTTCAGGTGCAGCACGTGGCCGCCGTCGGTGGTCTTGATCACGATGTCATTGAACTCTTCAATCTCCTTCAGTGTACCCTTGTACTCCATCGAGTACTGGTATTTGTTATCCGACTGCTCGCCGAAGTTACCTAAAGAGGTCACGAAACTCTGACTGTTGATGGCAATGCTGACATCATCAGGCGTCAGACCGTACTGTGCCATCACGTCGGGCTTCATCCATACGCGCAAGGCGTAGGTGTTACCTAATGACGTCACGGAGCCCACACCAAAGATACGCTGCATACGCGGCTTGATGTTGATATCGACGTAGTTTGACACGAAGTCGTCGTTATACTTGCCGTTCGTACATTGTATACCGATGATGCGCAGAATACTGCTCTGGCGCTTCTCCGTCTCAATACCCATACTGGTCACGGCAGAAGGCAGTTGCGACTGAGCCTTCGACACGCGGTTCTGCACGTTCACCGTCGCGATGTCAGGGTCAACGCCCTGCTTGAAATACACGTCGATGGTCGCGGTACCCGTTGAGGTGGCTTTCGACACCATATAGTCCATGCCGTCCACACCGTTGATACTCTCCTCCAAGGGTGAGATCACCGACTGTATAATGGTTTTGGGATCAGCACCCATATAGTAGGCCGAGACCTCCACTTGGGGAGGCGCGATATTCGGATATTGCTCGATGGGCAGCGAGTTCATCGAGATGAATCCCACCAGCGCCAACACAATCGAAACGGCGCACGCCATCACGTACCTATTAATAAATATATTGTTCTTCATAAAGCGGTAGCAAATTTTTCACTTTTCACTATTCACTTTTCACTTCTGTTCCGGCGCAGCCGGGAAAAGCACCTTCTGGCCTTCGTGTAAGTTGTTGGCACCTACGGTCACGATCTTGTCACCCGCGTTCAGGCCGCTAGTGACCATGTAATCCTTACCGTTGTAAATATCCTGTGTTGTCACCTCAACAGATGTTACCGTACTGTCAGCCTGCACCTTATATACTTGCTGCTTGTCCTGCAATTTGACGACAGCCTCCTGCGGAATCACCATGACAGCCTTTTCTTCCAGAGGAATCACAATGGAACCCTGCATACCTGAGTAGAGCTGGCCCTGGGGGTTGGGGAACGTAGCCTTCAGCGAGATCGTACCAGTAGAAGCGTTGACCACGCCTGTGGCTCTGGTAATCTTGCCCTTATGCTCATACTCCGTACCGTTCTTCATGACAAAACTCACATCGAGCGAATACTTTGAAAGCGCACTGGGATCTGTGCTGAAACCTTCAGAGATCATCATTGACAGAATCGTTTCCGGCAGTGAAAATTCAGCATCCATATTGGCGTTACCACTCACCGTGGTCAGATAAGTAGATGGAGAGACCTGATCGCCTGCACGAACGGGAATCTCACCAATGCTGCCTGTCACAGGAGCCGTAATGGTGCAATAGCCCAGGTTCACCTTCGCGCGGTTTACCATTGCCTTGTACTGTGCCACCGATGCCTTTGCCTGATTGTATGAGTTCTCCGCTGTGTCAAAGGTGTACTTGCTCACAATATTCTTCTCATACAGATTCTTGTTCGACTCGTACTCGATTCTCGCACTGTTCTCCTGGGCGATGGCAGCCTGCAGGCTGGCCTGTGCCGACTCTAACTCCAGCTGTGCGTTACGCTGGTCGATGATGAAGAGCACCTGTCCCTTCTTCACCTGGTCACCTTCGGTCACGCAGATCCTCATCAGCTGTCCGCTCACCTGCGGGGTGATAGTCACATCCGTCTCACCCTTGAGTTTTGCACTGAACTTTATGGGCACCGTAATGTCCGATTTCTCAATTGTCAACGTCTCATACGATGTTGGAACTACCTCGGGCACGCCATTAACGCAGGAGGTCATTCCGCCGACCAAAGCGCTCAGCACAAAGGTCAACTTGAAAGCTTTCTTTTTATTCATACTTATATATAGTTAATATTTGTAATATTTGGCCGCAAAGATAATGCGAAATTTCGACTAAACAAAGAGAATTTACATAAATTTGCATTCCTAAGAATAAAAACTAATCACTCCGGCAGATCCAGCCACCTTGTGTAACAGAAGTCCTGACGGTGCGGCAGATTCTTGTTCTTCGGATACATGCGGACGGCACTCCTGTACTCGCCGAACTGCTTGGGCGACAGCTCTGCCTCAAAGGTATAGTTGTTACCCTCGTGGCCAGTCATCTTCAGCGGATCAACGTGGAATACCCGCTCCTCGCCATTCTTGTCGGTGAAGATGCTCACCAGTTCCAGGCCGATGGCATCGTCGAGCCCCTGTTCGTTGATGACATACTTCAGATGGTATTTCTCACCCGTCATGCCACCCGTTGCAGGGAAGTCAAACTTGCTCGATACCACGCTGATGGCATCCCAACGCTCGGCCACCGTCTCCTTCCAGAGGGCAATCTCCTTCGCCAGGCGGTTATCGTTCTTGGAGAGTTGCTTGAAGCGCTTGGCCTCCTTCTCATAGAACTTCGAATAGTAGTCGTCGAGCTGACGCTTCATCGTATAGTGTGGAGCGATCTGGGCAATAGAGTTCTTCACTACCTTGCACCATCCCTTCGATACACCAGTCTTCTTGTCCTTGTTGAAATAGAGCGGGATAATCTCGTCTTCCAACAGATGATAGATGGTGGAGGCGTCGAGACGGTCCTGATAGCCCTGATCCTGGTAGGTACGCTTCTCGGTGAGTGCCCATCCGGCGCCCTCACGATAGCCCTCTAACCACCAGCCGTCCTTTACTGAGAGGTTCACCACACCGTTCATCTCGGCCTTCTCGCCTGAGGTGCCAGAAGCCTCCATCGGACGTGTCGGGGTGTTCATCCAGATATCCACACCCGATACGAGCCGGCGAGCCAGCAGGAAGTCGTAGTCCTCTACGAAGATCACTTTCCCCTGGAACTCATCCCGCTGCGAAATTTCAAAGATCTGCTTAATGAGTCCCTGTCCGGCACCATCGGCAGGATGGGCTTTTCCGGCGAAAAGGAACACCACGGGACGCTCCGGGTTGTTCACGATCTTCGACAGACGGTCGAGGTCGGTGAACAGCAGGTGGGCACGCTTATAGGTAGCAAAGCGACGGCAGAAGCCGATGATCAGCGAATTGGGATTAAAACGCTCCGCCAGCTTGGTAATGCGGCGGGGATCGTTCTGGCTCTTCAGCCATGTCGCTTTCAACTGTTTCTCTATATAGAAGAGCAGATTTTGCTTCATGACCTTACGGGTCTTCCAAAGTTCCTCGTCGGGACAGTCATAGATGCCCTTCCACTTCTCCTCATTCGACTGGTCTGTCATGAAAGCAGGATCGAGATACTTATTGTAGATATTCTCTAACCATCCTGTGGCAACCCACGTAGGGAAGTGCACACCGTTGGTCACATAGCCCACATGGTTCTCCTCCGGATAGTAACCCGTCCAGATAGGTGCGAACATCTTCTGCGACACCCATCCGTGGAGCATCGACACGCCATTGACCTCCTGGCAGGTGTTGCAGGCAAAGGTACTCATACAGAATTTCTCACCCTTGTCGTCAGGATTGGTACGGCCCATGCCAATGAACTCGTCCCAAGTGATACCGAGCTTGGCGGGATAGCCGCCCATGTACTTGCCGAACAATCCCTCGTCGAAGTAGTCGTGACCGGCAGGCACCGGTGTGTGAACGGTATAGAGGCCACTGGCACGCACCAGCTCCATGGCCTGGTTGAAGGTAAGTCCCTCCTCGACATAGTCGCACAGGCGCTGCAGATTGCAGAGCGCAGCATGCCCCTCGTTGCAATGATAAATGTCTTTCTTGATACCAAGTTTCTTCAGCAGCAGCATACCGCCGATACCGAGCAGGATCTCCTGCTTCAGACGGTTCTCCCAGTCACCGCCATAGAGGGAGTGGGTGATGCGCTTGTCGAACTCAGAGTTCATCTCGTTGTCGGTGTCGAGCAGATAGAGTTTCACGCGACCGACATTGACCCGCCAGACGTATGCATGGACATAAAAGTCGAGATAGGGCACATCAACCACCATCGGCGTGCCGTCCTCGTCGAGCTGACGCTCAATAGGCAGCGAACCGAAGTTCTGGGCTTCGTAATTGGCCACCTGCTGCCCTTCCATCGTCAAGCTCTGAGTGAAGTAGCCGTAGCGATACAGGAAACCAACGGCACACATATCGACGTTAGAGTCGGAAGCCTCCTTCACATAGTCACCTGCCAGCATACCCAGACCGCCAGAATAGATCTTCAGGGCGGAGTGGATACCATACTCCATACAGAAGTAGGCCACAGAGGGACGGCTGGTATCGGGCTTCACGTCCATGTATTTACGGAACTTTGCGTAAACGTCCTTGATACGTTTCATCAGCGCCTTATCCTTCATGATCTCCTCCTTACGTCCGAACGTCAGTTGTTCCAACTGCATCACGGGGTTATGCCTCGTCTTATGATAGAGATCGACGTCGAGGTCGCGGAACAGGTCACGGGCCTCGTGGTTCCATACCCACCACATATTGTGGGCCAATTCGTCCAAACACTTCAGTTCTTCTGGAAGAGTAGCCCTGACGGTCAAGATCTTCCACTGCGCTTCATTTACGTAGTTTGCTTTTATCTTCATAATCTTTATGGGTTAGTTTTTTGAGTGCAAATATACGAATAATTTCTATAACAAAGGCAAAAAACATTAGAAATCTTTCTAAAACATAGGCAATTGATTAGAAAATAGCCACAAATAACCATCAATAATTCATGAACATAACAAGGAGAGCCCCCGCAATTTGCAGAGGCTCTCGCTTAATCGCCTACTTGATGCTGCGCATCTAGTTCGCTCACGCTCGGCAATGCCAAATCTGTTTTTGGCATTGCTCTCGCTAATTCGAATCGAAGAAATCCCGCAGATTTCTGTCCATAAAAGGACTATTTTCGTGTTTTTCTATGCCATCCCGTGGGGTTAGACACCGTAAATGAGACTGATGATGATAATGGCAGTAGTCAAATAGGTCAGTTTCACCGGGAGGCCGATGCGCAGGTAATCCGTTGCGCGGTAACCTCCCGGGCCATACACCAGCAGATTGAGCGGTGTGCTGATAGGAGTCAGGAAGGCAGCATTCACCGCCAGCAAAAGAGCGATGGCAAACGGAAGAGGGTTGCACCCGATCTCCACTGTGGCATCATAGACGATGGGAAACATCAAAGAGATAGCGGCCGAATTGGACACGAACTCAGTAACGACCGCTGCCATCAGACAAAGCACGATCATCACCAAGAGGGGATGACTGCCGCAAAGATCAAAGACACCCGCCGCCATCTGACCGGCCAAGCCTGTCTTCTGGAGGGCCGTACCCATGGCAAGGCCTCCTCCCAGCGATATCAGGATGTTCCAATTGATGGCGTTCATGGCCTGCGATGGTGAGCAGCAGCCAAACACCAGCATCGCGCCGGCGGCGATGAAAGCACTCTGCAGCAGCGACAAGACGCCAGTGGTAGCCAGCAACACCATACCGATCATAATGGCCGTCGAGACGAGCGGTTTCAGACCTGTCACGGGAATCTCGGGAGAATCGAAAAACTGCAACTGTGACTTCAGTGCATCTGTATTGATCTTCTTGCGAGGCTGATGGGCGAAGAGCAGTAAGTCGCCGGCATGCAGGACAATCTCGCGGGGCGACTGGCAGATGCGCTCACCCTTACGCGATACGGCCACCAGCGTCATGCCGTAATCCTGCTCGAAACTGGTTTCACACAGACGCTTTTCTATCAGGCTGCTGTCGAAACAGATGTATGCTGTCCGGAGACACCGTTTAGCACTTGTTCCATAGACGCTGAACACGGAATGGTCGGGACTGACGAATCCCATCTCCTTAGCCAGTTCCAGCAAATCATCTATCCGGCCCGAAAAGATCAGCCGGTCACCGCCTAACAGGGGCTCGTCGTCGCGCACTGGCAATACCTGCCGCTCGTCGTCGAAGTGAATCACTTCCACGAGGCTGCCGGCATGCACACGGTTCAGGCCCAGTTCACCGATGGTTTCGCCAATGTGGCGATTGTTCGAAGTGACCAGCATTTCCAGAGTGTAGTCGCCGGTATTGTCAAAAGCAGACTCCGGGGTGCTGATGTCCGGCAACAGTCTGCGAAAGACGATGAGTACCAACGTGGCAGCCACAAAACAGACCACAGCGGGAAGCGTCGATGCAAAAATGCTCAAAGACTGACCTGTTTGTTGCTCGTACATGCCGCAGAGCAACAAGGCCGTCGGTGTGGCGATAGCGGCCACAGGTCCACCCATCCCGCCAGCATAACTCAAGGGAATGAGAAGCTTGGAGGACCGGATGCCCAACTTCCTTGACCAAAGCTTGACGACACCTACACAAAGGGCAACGACGGAAGTATTGTTCACAAAGGTACTCAACAGGGCCACAGGCACCATCAGGTGCAGCAGGGGTCGGACCTCTCCCCTTGGCTGACCGAACACGTGTTTCGTCATCCACAGAAGTACCCCTGTGTAAGAGAGCCCTGCGACAATGACGAACATAACCCCCACGATCAACACCGACGAGTTGACGAATCCGGAAAAGGCCTCGGTAGTGTCCAGCACCCCCGTCACGAACAAAATGCCGACGGCACCCAGAAAGACCACGTCGGTCCTGATCCGAGTGAACAGGAGCGCAGCCATCAACGCTACGATCGTCACAAGAGTGATCCAGGCATCAAGGTCAATCATGCTTATGATATTGAACAATGGAGAAAGAAACAAACACCTCTTTCTTCTTAGCCATATCGTTATTCCATCGATTGCTGTCAGAATTTATAACCGAGGGTGACGACGAAGACCTGATTGCGGACGGTCTCATCGACACCTTTGATCAGCTTGAGGACGCTCCAGTTGTAACGGGCATCGAGGGTGACGCCGCAGTACTCGTAGGACAGTCCGACCGGGAAGGCGAGGTCGAAGGTGCTCATTTTGACATCTTCGCCAGGATAGAGCGTGGCGAGGAATTTGTCGAAGTCGACTTTCGTGCCGTCTTCATTCACGTTGGCCTTCACCCTGAATCCGGGCTGGATGCCGGCCTTCACGGCCAGACCTGTCAGCACGTAGTAGTTCAGCGTGACAGGCAACTGACCGTAGTAGATGTTCATCGTGACGTCGTCATTCAACTTGGCGCCCTGATCGGTGAAGAGGACACCTGCTGCCACACTGAACTCGTCGGTGAAGAAATGTTCGAACTCCACGCCGTAGGTCACGTTGACCTTCGACTTTGCGCCGTCGGTATTGGTCAGATTACTCATCGTGATACCGATACGGGGCTGGATGGTGAGGTCGCCCTCCTCGTGCTGGGCACTCACACGTTGTGTAACCATCAAGGCGGCTACTGCCATTACAAAAATCTTTTTCATTGCACACTTAAATCTTATTTGGGGACAAAGATAAACAAAAAAATCGGACCGACCAAACATCAGCCCGATTTTTTCACTTCATCTCACAATAGGGACTGTCCCTTTTGTGCGTTACGGCTGCAGGTCGGCGTACTCGCGAGCGACGTTCTCGATACACGGACAGTCCTTCTGTGGATTCAGGTCGTGGTGTCCCACGATCAATGCACGCGGATAGCGGCGGTGAAGGTCTTCCAATAGTCGCCGGAGTGACGCTTTCTGCGCCTCAGTTCTGGTATCGGCGGGTTGTCCCCTGATGTCCAGCCCACCCTCATAGCAGACGCCTATCGAGTGGGCATTGTGGTTCACGCAGTGAGCACCGATCATCCATTCCGGTCTTCCTGGCTCGATCTCGCCATCCCGACGCACTACATAATGGTACCCGATGCCGAGCTTCCAGCCCCGCTCTCTATGCCACGTATCTATCTGCGCCGCCGAGCTCGTCTGCCCCGGCCTCACCGCCGAACAATGAATGACAATTAATGTGATGACTCTCATTTTACGACAAGTTTTTTCTTTTAACGACAACTATGACAACAAGGACAACATTCTGCCTACGACGGCAACTGCCGTCTGCGGGGTCCAAGTTCCTGCCTGTAAACGACCAGAGGTCGAAAAAAGTTGTCTAAGTTGTCAATGTTGTCGTTAATTTGAATTATTCCATGCAGCTCTGCACGAAGAAGGTTGATACTACCAGTGACCCTACGGCCACAATGAACTTCAGGATGTTCCCGATTGTGATCTTGTTAATCTTCATCATTGTTATCAAGTTTTAGTTCTGGTCCATTTCGTCACCGCCTTCACCCTTGGTGAACAGCTTGCTAGCAACCTCACTCGATTCACCGTCCTTGATGGCGATCGCCTTCACGGTCGTGGTGTCACTCAGGGTGAATGCCTCACTGTAGAGTGTGCTCTCAGCCGTAGGCGTGTTGCCGTCGGTGGTGTAGTGGATCTCAGCGCCAGCAGGGCCGCTGATGCTCACCGAGGTAGTCTCAGCAAACGGAGTCGTACCGCTGATGGTGGGGGCTGCCAGGGTTGAAGCCTGCGAGCCGCCGGACTGGGTGCCACTGTTCTGGGAAGCACTGTTGCCGCCATTCTGAGAATCACCGTTCTGTGTGCCACTGTTGCCGCCGGACTGAGAATCGCCGGACTCTGTCTCGGGCTTCAGCGAGGTGTCGTAGGTTTCCTCGAAGACGACGTCCTTCACGAGCGTCTTGACGACGACGAACTTCTGCTTCACCTTGCCGTCCTTCTTCTCCTGGCCGACGACCACACGCTCGGTCTCGGGCTGGAACAGCACGCGGCGCGTGGTGATGTTCTGCGCACCGCAGTCTTCCTTCTTGTTCGTGCCGATGCTGGAGAAGCCAACCTTGAAGATCCCGATGCCGTCGAGCTTCACCTTCTGGCCCAACTCGAAGAAGTGCTTCAGGGCACCGCCCAGCTCGTCAAGCACCGCCTTGATGTCGGACTTCTTAACTGATGCCTGTGTCTGGATGAACTCGGCCAGTTCCTCGGTAGTAATGAAATGCTGGTCGTAGACCGCTGTGGCAAACCACTTGCCGAACGCCGCTGAATCGTCGTTCTGATTCTGCAATTTCTTGAATTTCTGACTCATAACTTTAAATCTTTAAATGTTTAACTTTTATGTTGATTGAGGCCCTCTAATCACCTACAAAGTTACAACATTTCAAAGATCAAAAAGTTGGCAGTAGTGGGCACTGGTCGCCAATAGTGGCTGAAAAATAAAAAAATCTATTTCTTTTTTATTTTTATGGCTCTCCGAGGAATTCCACGATCAGTTTGACCTGTTCCCTGGGGAAATCGTCGGCATTGACGTTGTAGGAAGGAAGCTTCTCAAGCGCCTCCTTAAGTTCCCAACAGTAGTTAATGTCACGCCTCAACAGTTCCACTGCCGACTTATCCTTCGGTGTGTTCGGCCGATACAGCCGGGCCAACTCCTTCTTCGTATATCGTCTTATTTCAAACTCTGATGTAATCATCTGTGAACTATGAATTATGAATTATGAACTATGAATTATGCATTTATGCTTGAGCTTTGCGAAAAACTATGAACTAAACCCTGCTTTCTAACGTTTGTTCTGATACCTTCCACGAGGGATACAAGCGCCAAGTCACGCTGTTGCTGATACCTTCTATATACTGATACTCCCTATCTCCATCACTCAGACTTGGCTTTTCTCTCCTCCGTGGAACCTATTTCCATCACCCTTAACAGGCATCGTTGACACAATTGACACATTAATATGCACATTTTACGCGCGTACCGTATAGGCGTGCGCGGTACGCACGAGGAAGTCTCAGAATAATGCGTCAAATGTGTCACAGATCTCCTCCATCGTCACCGTCGCCGCCTCCGACTCAGGCCTGGCATCGTAGGCCAGCATCGACTTGTTGGCCTTCACCTCCTCGGGACTGTAGGCCACGACGTTATAGCCCCGCTTCCCGTGGGAGCGCACGCCGACATAGCCCAGCGCGGTCATCGCCCGGCCCAGCTTATTGGATGAGAGCCGCTGCGTCAGGGCACCGCCGATATGCATCAGGATCTCGGCAGTACTGACGAACTCACTGGGCGCACCCGGCTTCGGCAGGTGATAGTACGTGCTGATCAGCTCACGCTCGGGCTTCGGCACCTCGAAGCGTTCGTTGTGCCGTGCCATGAGCTGCGTCTCCCGCTCGTTGAACCAGTAGCGGAAACCCTGCCGGTAGAGGGTATACGCCTGCGCGAAGACGGCATCGTGATCGAACGGGTGGTCTCGCGGCGAGAGGATCGACTCCACCTCGAACGGCAGCCACCGGCGCGTGCCCGTGTCGTCGTCGATGAACTGGACGTTGTTGCCCGTGCCGCAGTAGGAGGCGATGTGGTTGCGGCGCTCGGCATAGTGGGCGTAGGGACGCCGCTCGTCTGTGACGGTCGTGGTGACCGCCCATTTCAGCCGATTCATCTCCGAGGGCTTCATCGTGTCGAGCTCCTCGCAGCATATCAGACCGTACATCGAGAGCTTCAGCACCTCGTCCTTCGTCATGTTGCCGAAGCTGGTGTTCGAATGGAAGAACATCTTCAGTACCGGGGGCAGGAGCGCATTGAACCAGGTCGTCTTGTAGATTCCCTGGCGTCCCACGAAAACCAGGATCTCCTGGTTCACCACCTCGTCGTCGAGCCAACCGGCGATCATCGCCACGAGCCACTTGCGCAGGCAGGCATAGAACAGCAGTTGCTCCTCTGCCCCACCCTTCACCATCACCGTCGACGAGAGGTCCATGATGGGGTTCGTATTTCCGTCCCACGGCGACAGGCCGTCGAGGTAGCGTCGGAAGGGGTCGAAGAGCGCCACGTAGTCGGAGTTGATTACCCGCCAGAAGTCCTTGTCGCGCACCTCCTTCGCGAACGACAGCAGGTTCTGCATCGTGTTCACCAGACGGTCGTTGACGGTCTGCCAGTCCGTCGCCGACCGCCATTCGTCGAGCGGCGTCGCTCCCGTGATGTACTTCATGCCATGACTGTCAAACTCATCCTTCGCCGGCACCCGGAACTCGGGCTGCCCCGTGACCGTGTTGTGCCGCAACAGCACATGCTCACTCAGGAACTTCTGGATATCCTCCGTCGAGGCGTGCGTCTCCCGCCAGTTTGGCTTATGCACATTCTCTCCCCCACCCTCTTCGGCAGCCTTCTTTCGTTTCTTCTTGTTGTCTTTGTTGTCCATGTTGTCGTTTATATCTCGCCGCAAAGATACGAAAAAGAAAAAACATTTACCCCCCATATACCAGGGATATATGGAGGGTATAACCTGTTTAGAATCGCTTATTTCAATATGGCTTTCAGTTTGTCCTGGAACACCAATGACTGTTTTTGATTGAGGGCATAATAAAAGTCTTTGTACATGTTCTTGCGGTTCCAAAGCGCTTCGAACACCTTCCATTTCTCCTTGATGCCCAGCCGCTCCGCCATGGCATCGGCCAGCAGGGCTGACTGGGTGCGGGAGAGCAATGGCTGGTAGTGCTCATCCACGTACCCCGCCTGCTGCGCCTTCCGCCACAGCACCATCGCTTCATCGGTAGCGAGCACTTTAGGTAACTCCCCGCCCCTTGGGCGTTCCCCCTCGCCAGTTGGAGAGGGGGTTGTGGGTGAGGCTCTGATGATAAATTGTTTATCCACATACTGGCTACCTGGGGCATAGATGAACACGGTGCTGCCTTGGTGATCTTTTTCTTTCCGGTGCAGTTGCTCCAGAAGTTCATTCAACACCTTCAGGACATCGGCGGGCAGCATGTCGCCAAGTCCGCCCAGAAAGTCTGGGACTTCTTCATTGTGATTCATATTCACGTTTTTCTCTAAAATTAAACAATAAGATGTTCTTGGAGAAAAACGGAGAACGTGGGTTAATTGGAATTCTCAACATATCCTTCTCAGGTCCGCTAAAACCTATCTGCGTATGCTGATACAGCCAATGCCCACGTCTCCGTATGGGACGTGAGCTGGCAGCATCTTCGCAGATAAATCTTAATTGAATTAGCGGTTCGAGAAAGATAATCAAGAAGCTGCAATGCTCTTGGGTGCAAAGTTAGTGCAAATCGAGCAAAATACCAAAGGAAAATCCAATTTTCTTTTGTTTTTTCGAGATGTAGCCTAACTTCGAGGTGTCAAAGTTACTCCAATTCTTTGAAACACCCAAATCTTTTGCGATATTTCTTTCTTATGGACTCATTGTTACTTTTTTTAGACGCTAAAAAGGTAATAGGTTTTACACAACGTGCCTTTCCACATGTGTACTTAACAGAGGGGATGGAGCCGGATTCAGAGCGGCCCGCCGACCATCCGCTTCTTTCCATTCTGAATGACGATGCCCTTATAAGAAGCATTTACCTTCTGGCCGGCGAGGTTGTAGCAAGGTGAGTCGGCGCAAGAGTCAGAAGCATTCACTTCCTGCAGACAAGACATACTAATGCCGTTTATGGCTTTGTCAAGCCATGGTTTCCTTTTATTGAAATAGGTCTTTGCCTCATTGACGAATGTAGCAGAGAGAGGCAACGTGTACATATACCTGGCCCACCTGTCATTATTCAGTTCTATGGATAAATCCACAGCATGACGGAGGTCTGACTCAAACCAAGAGTCAATAAATGACAGTAGTTCATCGAATACTCTGTGTTTGTTGTGGTTCCATAGATCAACATACGTTTTCTTGAAGGTACAATCACTATTATTGAAGAGACGGCCGAAAAAATAGCGGTTATGAAGATTATCCCACTCTTCACTCCGCATGATGACCTCATAGTCCCATAAGCATGCCATCTTCAGCAGTGACTGTTCGCTACTATCATATTTCGTCAGGAAGATGTTGGAGCCTGCACCGTCTGTATTGCCCAATATGTCGTGTGCCAGCATCCATCGGGCAAAGGATTCTACGTCAATGATATTCTCGTAGATACCTGTACTGTCCAAGCAAGCCTTCTCAGCCTCCTGGAATACCCGTCCGATATAATCCTTCTGATCCTTTGTCAACTTATCCTCGTCGGGATACTTGAATGTATAGTTAAGTGGAAGTTCAAACGATGAAGGAACATATTCAGACTCGTTCCACCAATAGGCATCCAATTCCATGATATAGCCACTTTCTTTATCTACATTAAGGCGACAGTCCACATTACGGCTCACTGGCTCCATCAGCA